>Ga0325402_1004444_pt1 | contig 12907 bp, 8 predicted proteins | sample PopdelMetagenome_22_FD_207212 | JGI IMG/M metagenome (GOLD analysis project Ga0325402, IMG submission 207212) | Populus deltoides microbial communities from Bellville, Georgia, United States - Xylem-PdKOR-R3 | ecosystem: Host-associated > Plants > Phyllosphere > Stem > Wood/Secondary xylem... | reverse complement strand
AGGCATCATTTTTTAGCATAATGAAGCTGAATAGAATGCATTCATTAAATTGGGAAATGAAAAGGAAATTTTATGTGCCAGAGCACATAATTAGATATACTTGAAATCACACTCTAGAAATTACATTCTGGGTGATAATTGTGTTTTTGGTTTCTCGCTATTACACTCCCTATTTGGAGGGGAAAACTGGAAACCCCCCCCCCCCCCTCTATATTTTAGAACGAAACCAGGGGCTACATGTTGAATTTTTGTCATTTACCATGTTGTGCATTTTAACGATGCAGGCAGTATCCATGGGCCTTCAAGTTGTTGTAGCAAGTTCTAATATGTTGGGCTCTGGAACTTTGTACCTATCTGTTGGTGGCATGCTAATGTGAGTACTCATTTTTCTTGGAAATGTTGAAGATGAATTTGATTATGTTAGTGCATTCATATAGAAAGGTATCAAATGCGATGTTGTTGTTGCCTTCATTTATGAGCATGGTGATCATCATTTTTATGTGGAAAATGTTATTTTAATTTGGCGGTACTGCTTGGGAACCTAGATGAATGACCCTAACCCACAAAATAAGCTTTGAGCATGCATGAATTAAATATCTAACAATGATATACCAATGAGCTTTGCTCAACTGGCACTAGTATCCCCTTTTCCGAAAAAAGTATCAAGTTCAAACCTCACTCACAGATTCATTGTGGAAGTGACTAGGAAGTAGGAACCAACCATCGATTTGCTAATATAAAATGCTAGCGATGGTTAACAGATGATGAATAAGGTGTTTTGAATGACAATGTCATTATGTGTTCCATAACTGAGAACTTCTCTGTTCAGGTTTGTCTTCACTTTTGCTATCGGAGCTGGTCCAGTTCCAGGCCTCCTCCTACCAGAAATCTTCCCCAGTCGAATCAGGGCAAAAGCTATGGCAGTCTGCATGTCTGTGCACTGGGTAATTTTCTTCTTCTGCGTTATTGTTTCTCTGCTCCCTGACAAGGACGAATTTTGAAATCATTTTTTTGTTATATTTATGAAACTTGACATGCCAAATATCAATTTTCTTAGGAGTGAATTAGGAAACGGGATTGTAGTGCATCATTTCAAGGATAAGTATTACCTTTTGTATTTTAACTGCTCTTCTTCATTCAGGTAATAAATTTCTTTGTTGGCTTGCTGTTCTTGCGTTTGCTGGAGCAACTCGGACCACGGCTCTTGTACACTATCTTTGGTACATTTTGCTTGATGGCAGTGGTTTTTGTGAAGAGGAATGTCATGGAAACCAAAGGAAAATCACTCCAAGAAATTGAGATAGCCCTGCTTCCCCCTGAATGAGATCGGATCTCTTCTGAAAACGCCACCAGGAGAATTTTCCATGGTTGAGTGAAGCCGCTGCTTAAAAGTTTCTAAGGTACACCTACCTCAGTTGGGTGATTGTATAATGAGAGCTAAACAATACTACAGGGAGGGAGGGAGAGGGTAATAATAATAAAGATCCTACCTTCCATCAGTAGCTTTTAGCATTGATGTCCATGCATCGTGGAGCATTTACGCATACAGGGGACCGTGAAGTTTCCGTTGGCGACGTTCCGTTGGCAACTCCGTCGACCATGAAAGCTCTCATGTAAAGTTCTACTGGTGTGGGTTTATGGTACCCCACCCTTCAAAAAAGACAATATGCATAACGTAGGGACATGGTTCTTCGCAAAATTATGAGCGCATAAATATGTAAGCGCATAAATATGTAAGGTAAATTTATTATCTTTTTGAAGTTAAAATTGAATATTCATGTTTTTATCATATCAAAAGATGAAGATTGTGCACTAAGATCCAGGAGGCTGCTAGTCACATTTATTTCCCTTTCAATTTGTTTTATCAAATTATATTTTGCTTGGGATTTTCTGTTGCGCACCATGCTACGGACATGCTTCAGTTTCAAATTGAGGTTGGAAATGTCTTTGTACTGGTCGCTTATGTGTGTTTGGTTTAGAGGTGTTTTTTAAAGGTATAATTTTTTTTAAAGTACAAATTATATTTTATAAAAACAAAAATACATGTGTTTTATATGGTTCTACCAAAAATAACCTACACCTCCAAACCAAACACCCCATTACTACCATATGTTTACACAATTGAATTTTTGCTAAGAAAAGACTCTAATTTCTACCCTTTTTTCAACTTTTTTTTCTTAAATAGTAATCTTAAAAACTATTGCAATACCAAGCATATAATTTTATTTGTTTTGTATATAAAAACTAAACTTATGATAATTTAATTAAATGTAATTTTTTAAAATCACAATTTAAAATATATTTTTTTAAACCATAGTGCAATGACACGCAAAATCAAGATACAGCAACTAGACCAGCAGGGCAGCACCTGTCATGATGAACAGAAAAAACTCACATTGACGACAAGAATCATTGTTTTTCACTGATTTCACATCAATTTAAACGTATTTCCACTTTTCTATCAATATATTAAAATGATTTAAAATAATAAAAACAAATTAATACTTTTTAAACATAAAAACAAACACAGGTGCGCAGCTATTCTTGCCAAACGTTTAAAATAGGGGTCGTCTTGGCCATAAAAAACCTCTGGAAATCCAAGGAGCAAAAACTACTTTGCCATGCCCAAAAGGAGACACATTATCGCGCGCACCCTCCTCTTCTTCCTTCATACGTCAACTCACCACATCCGTTTGAAATAGAACCAAAAATACTCAGCAACACAAGGAGGACATCATTATATTAGAATATGGTTTTACAAGATGGAATTTTTTTAATAAAAACACACACAACGCCCAACTGATTTAGGACAGCATTCATTTGTATTCTTGAACAAAACAGAACTTAATTTCAAAATGTGAAGTACCTCATGCTCTTTGAGCTCAGGAAAACTGTATGGAGAAACCATCCGAGGTGGTTTTGACACTCATGGGGCCGAAGTCATCAAAATCAGAATCAGATTCCCTATCATTGTAATCATGCCACAGACCAGGGGAATCCTCATCCTGCCCGCTACTAGTTGAAGGAACCCAGAGATCAGAGAAGGGAACCGGAAGAGGCTCTTTGCTAAAGTACTCATCATGGAGCAATTCCATAGCTGTAGCTCTACTAGTTGGGTCATAGCAGACAAGCTTCTTGACCAGAGAGATTTCATCAGGGGAACGGTTAGTGAGGCAGGCTTCTATGCCAGTGGGATTTTCCACCTTGGCAAAAGAAATTGTTCCGTAATCCGGAAGTTTTACACAGCCTGGCCAGACTTCCTCAGTCAAATTTCCCAAGACACTGAAAATTCTGCCAATTTGATCTATATCAGAAGTGCCTGGGAAAAGGGGTTTGAGGGTCAAAAGCTCAGCAAAGATACAGCCCAAAGACCACAGATCAACCTCCAGGCCATAGTCTGTGGATCCATAGAGCAGTTCCGGAGCCCGGAACCACCGTGTTCCAACACATGAAGTGAGTGAACCACACCCATCGTTTTCAGCATCCTCAACCTCGTATGAACAATAACTCTTCAACATATCATCTCCTAAGTCGCTTGCAGTGCCAGTTGCAAAACAAGAAGTATCTCCATCCCGAATACTCATTTCCTTATCAATGTCTTCTAATGAACCCTGAATCTTGTAGTTGCCCATCTCTCGAAATGATTCTTCTCTACCAATCATACCTTGCTTTTCATTTCCATGTCCTTCTTGAGATGAGCTGTCTATCTCAGGAACAACTTCAGCTGGTGGAGTAGCATGTTCCTGAAATAATGGGTTCTGTTCATATGGTTGAATGTTCTCATCGGCTGCAACGAACCCAGGCTCCATGAGTATCCTCGCCTGGAAATAAAGTAACAATTAGCTTTTCACAACTTCAAAACTATAGAGAGAAAAACTTCAACTCGTCACCACATCAACATTCACACAGAGCACCAATCTCACCAAAACATTAAGAAATGCCAAAGCAGAGTAGAGATTATGAAGAATGCACCGACCTCAAATGATCATTGAAGTAAGATAAGAAGTTCGAATCCCTTTTTTTGCTGAATTTCTTTCTTCTATTCAAACAAAATGCATCAAAGACCATGAAAAACTGATCTAGCCAATTCAAAAGGCAGACCTAAAGCATCAAAGATTTAACATTTACTCGCTAAAAGCAATATTTTATGCATAAATGGATACTGATACAAAAAACACTCGATCTAAAACATTTGTTTACTGCAGCAAGATCCAATACAGACACTACCATAATCAATCAATCTCCTTAAAAAAGAAAAGAAACCCATTATTTACCTGGCCAAAATCAGCCAACTTAAGAATCCCATCGTCAGAAACCAATAAATTACTAGGTTTCAAATCACGATGCACGATCATATTCCGATGACACGCATCAACCCCGCATAAAATCTGAACCATCCATCTCTTAACTTCTCCAACACTAACGCCAACACCATCATCCCTCTTTTCCCCTTGCTTAATAACAGCAGCCAAGTCAGTTCTCAAGAACTCCAAAACAAGCACAGCATCCTCGTCTTCTCTCCAAAAATACTCGTGCAAAACGACGACGTTTGGACAATTCTGGAGGACCTGCAATGCCTCGATTTCTCTAGATGCAGACTGGTAGTCGTGGATTTCTTTGAGAGCCACTGTGAGATTGTCGGAGTGACGCCTGGCTTTGTACACGTCGGAGTAGGCGCCGGAGCCAATTCGTTCTTGGATTTCGTATTTGGATATGATTTCGGGTCGGGTGTGGATGCTCCAGCTCTTTGCGGGCGGCGGAGATCGGTCCATTATGGGTTTTGTGGCAGGTTTTGATTGGAGTTCTTCCTTTCTCTCCTTTTTGTCGGAGCGTCGCTGTGTTGTTTTGGGGTTTATATATATATATATATATATATGTAAAGTGGTTTTATTTTTAAATTATTTTTGATAAAATCATTTTTTCCCACTTTTTTTTAGACTAAAAGAGACACTAAAACTAAATGAGTCTACATGTTAATTAAAATTAACCTTTTTTTAAATGAGGCACTCCTAAATTTAAATATAAAAAATAAATAAAAAGAACATATTTTTTTATTCAATGAAACTTTAATAATATATTAAACTAGCTATTTGACCGTGTTTTGTTGCGGGTTGTAAACTTCGTCATGGGTGAACACGCTTCTAAGCACAACATCTCTTTAGGAATCACACTTCTAAGTAGTTTATTGACTCGATTGCAAAGGGAACACGCTGGAATTTCCACAGATGACATGGCCGTTGATATGACAGCGGGCACTGATGTGGCATGTGAAGTTGACGTTGCAGATGAGACATGGCGAATTGGATCTGACGTGGCTGTTGTGATGGCATGTCTCGTGAGGGCTGACATGGCAGTTGTGGCTGGTGTTATAGATGACGTGGCAAGGGTTAATTAATTTGGCTTGAGAGCCTTATGTTACTTCCTTGTCGCCGTTGCCGACGACGATGGTGCAAGGGACGTGGATTTGTGGTTCTTTGTCTGCGTGGGATCGGCGGCGTGAAGGATCTATCGTGGACTCCGTGACCGTTCTGCTGGACCTTCGAGGATGCGGTCTTGGGCTGTTGTGAGATTGAATCACGGTTGTCACAGCTGGTTGAACGAGGCAGTGGTTGTGGCATCGTGGGTGGAAGCGACCGAGTCTATCGTGGTGAGTGGTGGCTCCTGTCAGCTTGTGATGCTGATCAGTTGATTGTTGAAGACAAAGATTTGCTGCTTGTGGCATGAGAGATCTGGCCAGTTCTTAAAGATGAACACTTTTTTTTTTCAGCTGTAAATTGAAAGACCGAAGGGATTTGTTATTTTTGTCTAGATCAACTGTTGCTGATGATCATCCTAAAGATTTTCACAAGCCCTGCTCTAATAGATTGTTTGATTGTAAGAAAAATTAAAAATTCAAAGTTTTAATATCAAAATTGATTCATAACAATGAAAAAAAACCAGAAAAGAAAAAAAGAATTCAGGAAGAGAAGTCGTTGTTTTTATTTAATCATTAAAAACTCTAGAAAAATATATAAACAGCATAATCATAAAATATCCAACCATTAAGCTCTACACATCAATTACAACTGTTTAAAATAGATAATTTAAATAAATAAAATAAAACAATATAATATATACAAATGAGCTCAACGACTGGATCACCGCATATCGTCTTCGTCGTAATATAGATATGGTGTCCTCACTACAACCAACTATAACCCTAAACCAGGACAGATCGCTGGGGGTACATGCAGATGCAACCTTCTGTACAAAAATATTAAATGATGATGAAACCATTTCAGTCACTGCTCTCCTGGGTCTACGTGCTTGATTTTGGACTGGCAGAGAAAGTGAGTAGCCTGAAAAAGTGTGCAACATGGCCGTGGGGCCATCATGATCCATCTAATCGAGAGGTTCCTAATTTATGGTCTTGCTCGAAACAGACAGGGATGGTGGATGATACCATCGCCACATTCATGAATCAACTACCTACTTTTCCTGCTTATTGAAGAGGAGTTTCAAACTTTGTTTTCGAATTTGTGCCCCCTATTTCATGTAAAATCTGTAAGATTGAAGAGGAGTTTCAAACTTTGTTTTCATGTAAAATCTGTAAGACTGTAACTTTGTTCTCAATTTGATTACTCCAGTAGTTTTTCTCAAGGATTCTCTGATTATGTAAAATAGAGAGTAATCAGTCAACAAGCTGATATATGCCATGCCAGCTCCAATAACTTTCTTTCTTCTTCTTTTTTTTTGTCTTCTAAAGAAACATTATATATACCATCCCCTTTTAGTTGAAAAAAGGCAAACAAGTTATACTAAACTTGAAATAAATTTACTTCATTACATTAAAATTACAAGAGAGAATGAACAATTCCCTCCATGCTGCTTCTAATCAAGTTTGTAAGACAAGAAAATTGCTCCTCCATAATATTCCATACACACAAAAAAAGAAAATTATAGATGCAATCAGCTGCCAGGAACCAGCATTGAATACGTCCCTTTAAAAACAACGATGCTTCAAGAGTGGGGTGGTGTTTTCAATCCATCCTGCCATCATCAACCTATGCGACACAACCTCCACACACGATGCTCCTGCAGTAGATAAAAAGCACTCGCCTATTTAACGGAGAAGGTTAAGTATCCATGCATGTAATTAAGATATTGCAGGCGAGGAAAGGGATGATTCAACTGCTCAAGTTCAGAAATTTATTGGATTCAACCTTGGTTGACCATAATGATGAAGAGAAGACCACAGCTACTCATGAGTCCTGACTTGTTTATGGTTGACACCAATATCAAATACTAATATATATCTGTTTTAACAGTAAAGGCATCCCCTCGAGCTACCTTTTGCACACCGAGAATGTTGGGTTTAAACAGGACATCCACACATGGAATAATACTTATCTTCCATGTTGGGTTTTAAACAGGACATCCACACATGGAATGTTGCATTCGCATTTCTTGTGGCTTTCTCTAGGATTCAAAATCTAGACGATAACATGGGGAGACAAACTCACTTACCAACTAAAGTAAGCCACTAAGGGTTGGACTTCAATATTCTTTGGTTCCTGCCAAATACACAACTCGACTAATGTATCCATTTTTGGATTCTCAATGTAAAGGTCCAAATAGTCTAACAATCAAATGAGGGAAGAAAAAAGGCTAATTAACTAGTAATTGGTTGCGAGAAACCTTCCCTTTGCCAAGCCTCTCTATTGCTTCCCACTCCCTTTTTATCATCTACTACCTAATTCTACTTTATTTGGTAACAGCAATGCAGTAGAGCAATGAGAAATATCAAACAAGAGAAAGCAGAATGAAGTACTAACGCAATAGTGCAACCAGCACTTCGGCTCCTTTTCTTCCTTGCCATCTCCTTCCTCCTTGGAGGTTGAATAACAACCTTGATTGCAGTATCAAAAACAGCTTTGACATTCTGAATGATCAACCACAAATCATTTCATGCACTAATCATCGCAAGGAAAAGGAAAAAATGGACCTTCAGAGCACCATATAAAACACTTCTCAAAGCTAAGAATCACGCAAGTAATCTACCTGCTGAGTCTTAGAGCTGCACTCAATATATGCTGCCGCACCAATCTGTTTCCTGAGCTCCTCCCCCTAGTTATATAAAATAAGCTCTTTGTAGCAACTGTATGCCACACAAGAAAAATAAACTCACAATCGAACCCAAAAATCAACAAATACATACCTGAGCAAATGTTATGACATTAGAATTCATATGATCAACCAGATATCCTCTGTCTTCACGAAGGTCTGTAACAGATAAAATATTAAAACCTGGTAAAACACACAAAAAGCTATCTAAATAGACACACATGGTCAGGATCAAATTTCTATTTTTCGAACTTGCTTACCCAATTTCGTTCCAACAAGAACAATCGGAACATTTGGAGCAAATCGACGCAGTTCAGGCATCCACTGAAAAATCAAATTGGATGGAAAGCCTCAGTTATTAATGTATCGAGATATCTAATTCAGAAACAAAAAGCTCCTGAAGAAAATAGCCAATGGAATTACATTAATGTCAGGTGAGGGAGCGCAGAGTAAACAACAATACAAGAGGGTTTAATTTGAAATGAATAATAGTACGAGACTTTTTCCAAGAATGATCTTAAAATATCCTTGACAATTGGAAAGTGAAAAGATAAGAAAAAGAAAAGTAGGAAAAGACATCAGCATTAAAGTTTGTACCTTCTTAAGAACATTTTCGTAACTTGCCCTACTAATTAATGAGAAAGCCAGCACAAATATGTCTGCACCTCTGTAGCTGAGGGGCCTCAGCCTGCTGTAATCCTCCTGACCTTCAATTAAGTTTAAGTAATTAGTCATAAATTTAGTTGCAACCAGAACCTAACAACAGACTCTGAAATTATGACAGGCAGCATTAGAACTTAAAAAGGCTTGGTTTATGTGGACATCCAAATACCTGCAGTATCCCACAGTCCCAAATTGACAATGCTCCCATCCACAGCCACATTAGCACTAAAATTATCAAACACTGTGGGTATATAATCCTGGGAAGAGCAAACAAGAAATATGGGTCTGTGAGGGAGGAATATCCTCATATAGCCATTAACCAAAAACTTTCAAAAAATCTTACTGAAACCTTGCCGATAACGATGAAGATGCAAAAACCAACCAAAAAAAAAGCAATCTTTAAATAGACCCATATGGAGAAATGTCATGGGAAGTCATAAATGGAGCCAATTAAAGCAGCAAAGCCAAAAAAAAGTGAGAGAAGGGTTGTTGATGTCAAGTGGTTGAGCGAGGGTGGGGATGTATGTCTTAAAAAAAAAAAAAAAAAGACTTCTTACAGTAGGGAACTTGTTGCTGGTATAACAAATGAGCATACAGGTTTTGCCAACAGCTCCATCTCCAACTGTAACACATTTAATGAACTTGGAAGCACTCATCTCCTCTTAAACCTGAGAACAACTTGCACAGTAACTCTTCTTTTAACTACAGCGAGAGAGTTTGGGATATATTAAACCCTCTAAAAGGTTGAGTTAAAGCAAAGAAAGATGCTTAAAGAAGGAAAAGTTGAACCGAAGATGTCAAAAAAGCAAGTGAAGTGCGAGCTTGAAATGTAGAAAGCTGAAGGGATGATATAATAGAGGCCTTTCTCTCGGGTCTCTATTTTTGTTGGAGGGAGAGAGAGAGAGAGAGAGAGAGAGAGTTACTCTCTTTAGTCAAAGGTCCATCGCTCTTTATCGTCCCTCTCAAGAAATTTCAAAACCAACAGAAATATTTTTTGAAATGCAGAAAACTGGGTCCCTCTCTCAAACGGCAACTATTCGATCACTGCCGTTTGGATGGATCTGATGCCTCGTCCAATGTTACGGAGTAGCGTTTTGGTTTAAAACATTTTTTTAAAAAAATATATTAAAATAATATTCTATACTTTTTAAAAATTATTTTTAATATTAATAAACCTATATAAAAATATAAAAAAAAATTAATTTTAAATAAAAATTTTTAATGAAAAAGCTTTTCATGACAGGTAAGGGCAGAATATAAATGACACAAAATAGATAAGTAATAAGAAAAAAAAAATATAAGCACTGTCATTGCGTATCGTTGGTGAATAAAATTGACATTGTATAAGAAGATGAGTTCCGTTTGTTTTTATATTTTAAAAATATTTTAAAAATTTATTATATTTTTATTTTAAATTAATATTTTTTTAATATTGTTATATTACTTTACTATGCTAACATTAAAAATAATTTTTAAAAAATAAAAATATATTATTTTAATATATTTTTAAGTAAAAAACAGTTTAAAAACCAATTATAACTATATTTTTAACAAAAAAAAATAAAAATAAAAAAATAAAGAGAAAATTAGTCTCGGTAACATCAACTCGAGAGCATGCAAGAAAACAACAACGAGAAAAACAGAGCAGTAGCCAGCGTTTCTGTAGCAGTGTTTGTTGTTTTTCGTGGCGCTTAGCTTTTTTAATTTTTTTTAGTTAAATTTTTTAATAATTTTTTTATTAATTTAATATATTAATATAAAAAATATATTATTTTAATATATTTCTAAATTAAAAATACTTTTACAAACTTCAAACACAATCTTAAAAAGAATTTGGAAACACGTTAACCGCTTATCTTCAAAAATCTTGGATATCTTTTGTTTAAGATTAATTTTTGTTATATTCCTAGATAATGGGTTGTAATTAAGTTAAAAATAATTTTAAAAAATAGAAAGAAATATTTAAATAAAAATATTTTATAAAATAATTATTAGCAAAGACATAAACAGTCAACTAGTCGCTCGCTAAAAAACAGTACAAGTGTTTAAAAATTGGTTTCTTTCCCGACAATTGAAATGCGACCGTTAGGTAATGTTGGACTGATAAATATATAATACAAATGCAAGGACTAGTGGGGTGGTGGTCCTTTCATGCATTGCCGTCCATCTATTAGATTTAGGTAGTGTTTGGTAGTGGTTAATTTTAAAAAATATATATATAAAAAAATAATATTATTTTATATTTTAAAATTTATTTTTAATATTAGTATATTAAATATCAAAATAATTCAAAAATATTAAAAATATAATTTTTAATAAAAAAATCATAAAATATAGTTTCAAGCATAAAAACAAAGAGAAGTATATGCTAGCATTTATTAATAAATATTTGCAGCAGGTTCTAAATCATTCAGATTTAATAATTTATCATTAGGATAGTACTCTCGAAGATCCATTATACTAAAATCATTTATAATTAAATATTTTTTTACAAAAAAAACATTTTTTAAAAAATTAAATTTTTATTTATTTTTATCATTTTTTTTAAAATTTATTTTAATGTATTTTGAAGAAAAAAACATTTTAAAAAATTATTATCATAATATCAAATATGGTGTTAATTTGGAGTGAACAAAAAAATTGAAAAACCGATTAAACCGAGAAAACCGGAAAAAATAACCGAAAAAATCAAACTGTGAAAAAAAACTGATTAAACCAATTAGAATTTTAAAAAAACCGACTAGTTCGGTTTTATAAGCCTAAAACCGAAAAAAACCGAACCGAACGGAACCCAGACCGGAAAAAAAACCAAGCCAAAACCGAGCAAAATCAAAAAACCAAACCAAACCGAAACCTGTCAGTTTTGACCTATTTCAGTACAGTTTGGTTATTTTTTTTATAAAAACCAAATCAAATCGAAAATAATCGTAGATTCTACAAGTGATTTTGATTAATTTTTCATTTTAGCACAGGTAAGTTGATTATAAATTTACAGAAAATCATTCCACGGATAATCAACGAACACACGATTAATTACTTGTCTAATGCAATCCCAATACGAGTGCACTTTTAAATCACCTCTTTCATTACAGTCGCTTTAATTTAAAAGTTTAAAGCTTAAATTGTCCTCGTGAATTGTAAAAGAATCTGTAAAATGAACGAAAGTTTAAATAAAGTTCTCCAAAAAAGAACAAAAATGATAAATTGAATCATTTATGCCCCCACTTCACTGTGAATACTTCTTTTACTCTTCATATTACCTTTAAAATCATAAAATAAATTAAAAGTGCAAGCTAATTCACTGTTGCAGTAGTTGTTTTTGTAAAAGATGTAGTGTTTTGTGTTTCAAAAGTATTTTTAAAAAAATTTAAATTTTATTTTATTTTTTTCTTTATTTTAAATTAATATTTTTTTTGTGTTTTTAAATTATTTTAATGTGCTAATGTCAAAAATAATTTTTAAAAAATAAAAAAATATTTTTTTGATACGTTTCTGAGTAAAAGTATTTTGAAAAGCAACCGCAACCATACTCCCAAACATGCTAAATTAGTGTCGATTTGGGATCATGGTTTAACCTAATTTTTATAAAAATTTAATTTTTTTTTTGCTTCAACTAAATATTTTTAGTATCTTTATATCATTTTAATGTGTTAATATCAAAAATAGATTTAAAAAAATCAAAAAATATTATTTGATGCATTTCCAAGCGAAAAGTATTTTGAAAAACAACTGCTACCACACTCTTAAACTCCACCTTATATTGTGAACTGCGACGATATATCTACAATGCAACAAATATTATTCCTAAAGGATGTAAAAATACATTTTGATCCTTTATTTTTTTTATTTGTCACTATAGTTTTAAATATTTATATTTCGATCATAAACTTTATTTTTATGAAGTTCCAATCTTTGAATGCTGAAAGAGAAGAAAAAGTTTTTAGTTGATCATTTAAAAGAACACCAATCTTTACATGGAAGTGATTCATCTTGAAAAGGTGTATTCAATGGAGGTGGTTTGAATCTCCAAATCACTCTTGAAAAGTGGACAAGGGATCAAAAATATATATTTATTTATTTCTTTTAATTTTAAGTTTTTATATCGACTAGAAAATATTTTGAGATTATAAATGAAAGTTAT
>Ga0325402_1004441_pt1 | contig 12913 bp, 7 predicted proteins | sample PopdelMetagenome_22_FD_207212 | JGI IMG/M metagenome (GOLD analysis project Ga0325402, IMG submission 207212) | Populus deltoides microbial communities from Bellville, Georgia, United States - Xylem-PdKOR-R3 | ecosystem: Host-associated > Plants > Phyllosphere > Stem > Wood/Secondary xylem... | reverse complement strand
GTATGGATTGTATTTTGATGATGTGAGGATTCAAGTTCTTTGATTACCGGCACCATGTGTATTAAATATACATATATATAAAAAAAAATTTACTATTGTTTTGGGCTTAGAAAGCCGGGTCGTTACATGTTCGTTCAACCATTTTATTTTGTAAGTATTATTTTTATTGAATTGAATATGATGATTTCTTGTTTCATTTTTAGGAAACTTATAATAGCCGGTTGAGGGAGAGATATGGGGACGATCCTTCGACCCATCTGGATTTCAATACGGATTTGTGGATGGAGGTAGGAACATCTGGTGGACCCGATAAAAATCGGGTGTACGAGCTCTCCAACACTATGGTCAAGAACTTGCGGGCGGCTCGTAGTGTCTCATCCGTTGGGAGCTCCCAAACAGTATCGAGCACCCAATCTAAGGAGTTCGTGGCCTTGCAGCAACACACGACTCATCTCACCGAGAAATACGAGCAACTATCGGCGAATTATGAACAACACACGGCTCATCTCGCCGAGAAATATGAGTAACTCTCGATGAATTATTAACAACTTAGCCAACTGGTCATGAACTTCACATCACAGAGTGGTGATACATGTGCACCCTTTTTTTGGCCGTATGGTCCCAGGAACAACAAGCGTCCTCCTCCTCCAGCTCTGCCATTGTGCTATTTTAATATTTTTTTGGAAACACATTCAATTTGTAATGAATATTATTGAACTTTATTTTTTTGTTTTTGATGTTTAATAAAATTTAATTTGCATAATTGGTTTTTTATACTATTAATTTAAATAATTTTATATTATTTATTCTAGATAACATTTTTTTAAAAAAATTTAAAAATACCCACCGAGGGATTTACAGACGGAATGTATCCATCAGCATTTGACAGAGAGCGGGAAATGCCACCATCACCGACGCATTTATAGACGGATAACGTCCGTCGACATTTCACAATAGCTTGGTGCAAATGCCACAATCACCGATGACTTTACAGACGGATAAAGTCTGTTGGCATTTCACAGAGAGTGGTTGAAATGCCACACTCATCGACGACTTTACAGACGGATATATTCCGTCGGCATTTCACCAGGAGCTGAAAAATATTTACTGGATATGCCACTATCACCGACGGAATAAATCCGTCGGTATATCTCTAGTGGGAAACCATTTTTTTTCACGCATTTTTCATCTAGGAAACCATCGGCAATCTTTTTTTTTTACCGACATCGTTAGCGACGGAATGTGGTATTACCAATGGAAGGGATGCCAATGGATGTTATCGGTCGGAGAGTTAGTTGGTAAAACATTTACTGATGGAGTCTGAATCTCACACTGACGAAAAGTTTCCGTCGGTAAAATTGTAAAATCTTGTAGTGATAGTTGGTGTAGTTGTGCTTGTTTAGAAGGATGTCATGTGGCAGTGCTATGCTACATTGAAAACAAGTCTTGAAATGGAGGAGATAAGGGAGATGATCGGTGTAAAGTGGTTGTGATGGCTAGAAGAAAAGGAAAGAAGAAGTAAGATTTTTAGTGGCTATTTTTTTTTTTTATAGAAAAAACATTATGGCAACTTATTGATTTTAACGCTACAAGAGTTTTTTTAGTCCTAAAATGAAATATAGTGATAATCTTGAAAAATATTTTATAATTTTTGTTGATTTTTTTAGCGTGCTATAAATTGTTATGAATTCATAAATTTTAAAATGTAAATTGTAATTTTCAATAGAATAAAGAAAAAGAAAAAAAATTAACTATTAGTTTTCCTAAAAAAATTTGACCAATTAATATTTTCAATAACCGTTTGGTTGCTAGAAAATTATGATACTATAGTTTTGGTTATACAAATCCAAATCTTTCATTTTCCCCTCTACACACCAAAATATTATGCTAACAACCTCTATAAACTCATTTTCAGTCTCAAAATACATTTTAATTGGCAAAAAAACTTAAAAAATCCAACCAAATAAAAAAAAACCCTCAATATATTATTGAAGTCTTGATCTTTTTTCTTCAATCATGTTAAGGATTGTCAATTGAACACATGAAAACCAAGTTTAACAATTTCATGATTGGAAAATACCGTAATTGGAGTATTTTCCTCTCCTTTCGTTTCTCTTACAGCTATTTAGAGATAAAAGCAAGAATATAATGAAATATTGTTACTTAAATGCAAAGATTATTAAAACTAGGAACTGAATTGCAAATATTAACCAGAGCTACATAGAAAACTTAAAAAAATGCGTAGTGAATGGATAGTATTTTAATTAGGGATGAGAAAAAAAAACAAAAAAACTTATTAAACTAAAAAAAACCAAAAAAACCAAACAAAAAAACACCTATTAAAAAACAGAAAAAAAATCAATTCTGTTTAGTTTTGGTTTAAAAAATATGAAACGGATTGAATTAGACCAAACCAGAATTGTTGAACAAAAAACTTAAAAATATTATTAACTTAACAGAAGTATAAATAGAAAAGTGTCTTAAAAAACTCAAATCCAAAAAATCACTCTCAGAACCTCCACCCCCTTCCTCCTCTAAACCCTTTCTCTCTCGATGTCCACCAAAGCCCTTTTCATAGCCAACCCCGCTTCTGCCTCTCTGGCTGTCTCCCATTTTTTTTTCTCTCGCAAGTCTCTATTTTGAAAGCACGATTCTTCAAGTTTTTGGTTCTAGGATAATATAGAGTTATGGAAGGCATGTGTAGTTTCACTTGTGGATGTTCCCAAGCATGGAGAAAGAGTGTTTTATCTACCTGAGGGTCATAATGGACAAATAAAGATTGGATTTTGAATATTTTTCTGTTTGGTGAGTGATGAAGTAAATGGGTATGGTTTAATTGGAATCTTTGAGTCTTGGATTGGTTTTTTATCTTTTATTTTTTCAATGACCAAAGTGTAAAAAAAGGGAGAAACTTTCTAATTTCTTGTACTATGTTACCTTCTCTTTTCTTATTGGTTTTTTATCTTTAAACCAAAGTGCACGAATAAAAAATGAACTGTCACCCTCACATCATGACTCTTGAGCCATGTGTTTTGAATATATGCATAATAGTATGTAATGGACTCGTTGTTCATAGTCTCATGAAATGCATCCATTTGCAAAGATCAAATCATCACACTGGATGAGGTCAAAGTTTATTGATCTTAACTGCTTGCGCTTGAAATGAGAATAGACTATCTTTGTTATTCATTTTACGTTCTGAAATAAATATATCCCTTGTGGTTTCTTTTTTAGCCTGAATAAATTTTTCTTTCAAGAAAATCTTGACTATGATCACACCTCGTACTAGGGACAAGCGAAAATTTCAATGATAAAAAAGAGGAAAAAGCTATGAGAAAGCCAAAAAAGGCAAAAGAGCCTAAGAAACTCAAATACTAAGGGGCATGGTCAAATCACAAGAAAAACTAATAGCCTAAACAAAGTGAGTATGCCCTGACCAAAACAATGAAAAAGGGCAAATCAAAGAAGAGTAGAAAAAAGAGAGAGATAAAAGACATAAAAAGTCGAACTGTTGATATTGATCCTTAGTTTTTGAAACCTTGAAATACTCTTTGAGTCTTATGAATTATTTTCTTTCATAATAAAAAATCACAGCTACGTTACGTACATGTAGAACTCTTTTCTAATCAAGCAAGCAAGCAACTTAGAACAGTACATAATGCTCTTAAAGTGTAACGAGTAATTTTCATAAGAGTCATGGCATCGAGAACAAGCCACTCATTATTATTCATGTTGATAAAATAAGTGTTCAAAAAAAGACAAATTTTTCTCAAACAAAACTTTGAGCGTTTTCTCAAGCCCTTCACTATGAAAACCCATAAAAAAAGGTCACCTCATCACGTACTTTCACCAATGACAATATTGCCAACACAAGAGCAAGTCATCTCTTTTCCAAGGAGTTACAAGATTTCAAAAAGCAAATTGTTTTAACTCACATCGAAATAATTTTTGTTTTCAAAATGCAAGATCAAGATTTCAAGATTCATTCTAGACAAATATTCCTTCACCAAACTCAAAATAAGAGAAATGAGAGAATTGTTACTCGAAACTATTATTTGTTTAAGTCGTTGACATAGCACACTTAGAGGTAATGACTAGTACAATGGGGAAACATTGTGTTTAGAAGAAAAATTGATCCCTTCTAGAAAAAAAAGAAGAAGAGAGGAACATTTACTATAATAAGACTAGGGGACATTTTGGTTTACAAAAGGCAGCTTGATCCTTTCAACAAGTGACACCGAATGTTTTTAACAGTTAGACAGGAAGTAATGAATGATTCTCTTAAATTATTCAACGAGACAAAAAATCTCTAGCATGCAAGTGGGTCACAATGGGCACCATGAAGGCTGAGTTGTGTAAACAAATCTGGAAAAAGACTTACATGGGCCAACTGAGTGGGCTAGAAGCCAAACAAAAAAGATGATCATAATCAGATATAGCAAGTCCTCACTAATCAAGCAACAAGAAGATTGAGAAGAAATGTTGACCTATATTTCAAATCAGGTAAGGATACATTTATGTTATCTAAACTTTGAAACATTAAACAATGTGTTTTGCAAAGATTCATAAGAGAAATCCTCGATGGGATCCCTCAAAAGGAAGGCCACCTTAAAATGGCCAAAAACGGAAAATGCTTGTGAAAATTGCTCACTTTTTGAGAATTGTTTTTGACTTGGGCAAGCTGCCGATGAGAATTAGTCCACCCGAAAAATCTTCGTATTTTTTAGGAAAGTCACCCATCACAATGAGACTCTTTGAGTTTTGATCTGGAAAGGCCGCCCACGAGAATTAGGCCACCCAAAAAATCTTCATATTTTTTCACCAATGTAGGTGATTAGTACTTAAAAGTGCATTTTTATCAAGGTTTTATATCATCATTTTGCACTTGAAGTATCAATATCTCTTTAACTAGAGCATGTTTTATAATAACATGTCTAATAATATAAGATACCTTTAATTTATGGTAAATGTAGGCCTATCACATAAATCAAAGGATTGATTGATGAGTTTAACTACTAAAATTGAGAAGATAAAGAGAGGGCTAAGCTTAGAAAATAGATGCTAGTTCAGTCCAAACTGGAACACCATTCAGTTATTGGATTATAACTGGAGCTGTAGAACTTGGATTTAGGTCTGGTTTATATGTATGGAAAGCTAAGACATAGGTCTAAAACTTTCATGAGAGTCTAAGATTCAAAATAAGTGTTTTCAAGTTCAAATTATAGCAACAATAGAGAAGTCAGAATTTGTCCTGCAGCCCAAACACTATTCAGTGTTCAACCCATATCTTGAGTTTTAGAAGTCCAAATGCATCGATTCTTGTTTTATTGAAAAGCTGAGACAATTTCCCAGAACTTTCATGAAGACTATCTACTCAAATTCTGATGTTAGCAATGACGTTTTCTACAGATAAGAAGATAAGAATTGTTACCAAGTCAAGAGGTGGCCACCCACTCAACAATTAATCATCAAATCAATAGTTCTGAATTTTTGTCTATAAAAGGAGGCATTTGCCATGCATTTAGGCATCTTGGTTTTTAGATCAAGATCAAGTTCTTGCTCTTTTTCTTTATATTTTTGTAATGCTTAAGTTTTGCTTTCATTAATCTCTTGTTTATGCTTTTCATTTCCTTTTTTATACTTACATAATTATGTTCTTATCTTGTTTATCTATGTTTCTCTTATTCATAATGTTCAGCTAAGTTTATTATGTCAAGGTGAAAATGTTACACTAATGGTGTAAGAATAAGTATAGTATAAACTCAACATGGACTTTAATATTTGATACTAACATGTTTTGTATTTATTATCTTACTCACTCTCAATACCTTGCTAGTTAAATGGTAATCTAGATTTGTGTTGAACAACCCTTGGGACAACAAATACTTGGCACTTTCATAGCCCAATTGTATGGTATAACCGACACTTATGCTATAAAAGGAACTTGATTTGTTGTTAACATAAGTTATCACCATAAATACCTAATAATATTTACAAGTATTGACATTACTCGAATAAGATAATTAATGTAATCATGTTAACAATTTATAATCCGATTGGAACCTCCTTTGTGTGTGGTTTCTAGTAAGTAATAAAAAGAGTTTATACTATACTTGTTTAAAATACCATTAGTGGATCCTCTAACCTTAACAATTATTTTATCACTGTTTAATCCTTACATCAATATCACATCTCAAAAGTTCTCTTCAACTCCTTTTCATTTATTGTTTATAATTTTATATAGTTCACCTCCCTGTGGTTCAACTCCGGTCTTGTCGGATTATTTATTACTTTGACACTCCTACACTTAGGAGAAGAAATCAATCTTTTGATCGTTTCAGTAGGTCACCCATTAAAATGAGACCCCTTCTGAAAATCCTTGTTTTTTTTCCATCCGAGTGGATTACCAATTACAATGAGATCATTTCTGAAAATCTTTCTATTTTTCAAAAAAAAAATCTCTCTTTACATTCTTCACCTTTGGGCAGATCGGCTGGAACAATTAGACCACTTACAAGATTCCTTGCATTTAATCATTGGGCACGTCACTTGGAATAATTATACCACATGCAAAATTCTTTGCATTCTTCACCATCAGGCAGGCCGCCTGGAACAATTAAACCACTTGCAAGATTCCGCACATTTTAGCATCGGGCAAGTCGCCTGGAACAATTTGACAACTCGCGAAATTCTTCGCGTTTCTTCTTCACCATCGAGCATGTCTCCTAGAACAATTAGACCATTCGCAAGATCCCTCGCATTTTATCATCGGGTAGGTCACTTAGAATAATTAGACCACTTGTGAAATTCTTTGTGTTTTTTCTTCACCATAGGGCAGGTCGCCTGGAACAATTAGACCACTTTTGAGATCCCTTACATTTTATCATCAGGCATGTTGTTACTTATTTTTGGGCCCCACATGCTGGAGATGTTGTATACCTCTTTTGAACCAAATGCAGGAGTTTAGTTCATGATTGGTGAGGAATTGACAAAAGCAGAGAAGAAAGAAATGTTTTTTTGAACAATGTTTGAGCTGTTTTCTACCCTCTTTATCCTCCCCCTTTGGTGCCAAAATCGTCAGTTTTCTTAGACTGATTAGGAGTCTTCATTATGCTAAATTCGTTCCTTATTTATCTGGTCTTTAAGGTCGGATAAATCCCTCAGAATTTGCACTAAAAAAATTGATTCTGCTACTGTCACAATTTGTTGTTCCAACTTAGGCTTTGATTCTGACTTGGTTTCGTATGATATCTGACCATCTTAGCAATATTCTGTCACTCATGACATGTTGAAGAATTGACCTACACCTTTATTGGGTCCTAGGGTTCACTGTTCTTATGGCAGTCTCTTACTCAGATTGGGATGCTCGGCATTGTCAGTTTCCTGAATCAGATCAGGAAATCCTTTTGACCAACCAGGTTGTGGCCATATTCTGTTCTTCAAAAAAACTTTATCTCACTTTGAACCCTTCATGAAAGTTGTAGATCTGTACGCGTAGATGAATTTAGGTTTTTGAATCTCCTAATTTCGATATCAGAAGCTTAATATATTCCTATGATAATATCTAATGAGATAATAGAGAATTCTGTCGCGAGAAGGATTTCGAACCGAGTTTTTCACTAAATACTCTGCTTTCATCATAATTTTATTGGTCATTTTTCTTAGGTCATACTCTCAGTCGTATCGGGATGCTTGGCATTGTCAGTTTCTGAATTAGATCAGGAGACCCTTATTGACCAACCAGATTGCTACCAGATTCTATTCTTTAAAACAATTTTATCTCATTTCGAATCCTTTATCAAAGTTGTAGTCCTGGACGCATAGATGAATTTGGGCTTTTGAATCTCTTGATTTCAATATCAAAAGCTCAAGATATTCTCGTTTGAATATCTAGTGTGAAAGTAGAGAATCCTGCCGTGAGAAGGGTTCCAACCCGAGTTTGTTTGGATCCTTCATGAAAGTTGTAGTCCTGTATGTGTAGATGAATTTGGGCTTTTGAATTGCTTGATTTTGATATTATAAGCTCAAGATATTCCTGTTTGAACATTTAGTAGAAAATTAGAGAATCCTGCCAGAAGAAGAATTCGAGCCCAAGTTTTTTTCAGGTCTTGATTCGAGGGACCCGATTTAATGTTTTAAGGATTTATCAAATTAATTAAAGACAAATTTCAAACCTTGGAAAGTAAATAGGTTTCGTTCGAGGAATAAACAAAACAGGAATTGGATCAAGAAACATCAATAATGTCTGTTACTTGGCATCATAAAACAGCCCCATAGGATTTAATTAGCAGGGTTACTATTCATGGTCATTTTGAGCATAACTATCCCATCTGATTTCTTTCCTGTTTATCCACACAACCCTCCCCATCTGATTTCTTTCCTTTTCTCCGCAACATGCTGCTATTTGCCAATTTGGACCTGCAAATCACGTTTGTACAGTTTTAATTCATAGGAGACAACAACTTTTGATAGTTGCAAAATGCCATGAAGAGAAGAACCTCACCATTATCTAATGGCTGGGATTTTATCCCTAACATAGATGGCTGAGATGATGTGTTAATGTTGGAAAGAAATCACTAGAATCAGCACATAATTAATGAGAATATTGTAGTTTCCTCATATGTATTATTTGGCTGCAAATCAGCTGGAATTTGCATCCTAGATTAATGCATTAAATCTTTCCTAAATAGAGATATATTAGGCTATATATAAGCCCCCTCTACGGACCTAGCGAGGAGGGAGAAAAAAGAGGGAGAGAAAAAATAAACAGAGGAAAGACAAGAAAAAAAACGAAAGAGAGGCAGGCAATAGGAGAGAAAAAATGCAGAGAATAGAGGGAGTTTCTTTCCTTCATTCTTGTTTTTACTATGAGAGGAGGAAGGCAGGCAATAGGAGAGAAAAGAGCAGAAAAAAAAGAAAGAAGAGAAAGGGAAAGGAGAGGAAAAACACAGAGAATAGAGGGATTTTCTTTCCCGCATCCTTGCATTACTATGAGACGGGGAAAGCAAAACAGAGGAGAGGGAAAGAAGAGAAATTTGAAGCTAAAACCAATAGAGAGAGAGAGGGATGAAGATGCAGAGCTAAATGCAGGAGTTAGACATAAACAGAGAACAAAGGGAAAAGGGCTGGAACAAACGAACACGGATAGACCAGCCAGCACGCCTTCAACATCACTGCAGCTCCTTCGTCTTTCTCCAGGTCTGTTATTCTTAGCTTCTGCATAACTTCTGCATGCATTCTTAGTTGTTTTTGTTACTGTTCAAGTGAAATTTAATTCACTTGAACAATGACCAGCCAAGGCACGCATGAGGAAACTCACGCATGCCTTTGTGCCCAACCGGGTCACTAGTTCTAGCCCGTAACCCGACTAGGCCTGCTGCGTTCAGCCTAGCAACATGGGCCGAGCTGAACCTAGCCTCTAAAAAAAACAAGTACTATCGTTGTTTTTCTTGTGTATTTATTTTGTGGTTTTTTTGTATTTTTATATTGTAAAAATACAAATCTTGTATTTAGAACACCCGGTTTTCGACGTAATGTGGAATATATATATATATATATGGGTTATAAATTTAGTCTAAATCAAACAAAGATTTCAAGAGATCTGCATTGGTTCTCCTTGGTACTTTGTAGACATATCTAAAGGTGTGATCCACATTGACCAATGGTTTTTTCTTTTTAGACTCTGAGTCCAAGTTTGTTCATTATAGCAAACTTATCCTAGGAAAACTGATGGGATTAGAAAACACCAACACCATAGCAATTATAAGGCAAACCAAACACCAAGCAGCTTACCTTAGGTAGGGCGTACTAGGGGTGCTAATACCTTCCCTTTACGCAACCAGTCCCTTGTCTTAAAATCTCTGAAAGGTCAGTTAGGTTTCCTAGTGACCATAATACTAGGTGGCGACTCCCTTATTCACAAAAAAAAACCACAAAATTAATTCCTCGCTCCCGGGAAGGGTCGCCGCTCTGTCGCGCTTTGTCGTGGGGATGCGACAGTGCAAGTCGTCTGAAACAATTAGACCACTTGCAAAATCCCTCGCATTTTATTATGGGGTAGTTCGTCTATAACAATTAGACCATTTCAAAAAAAAATCAAAAGAAAAGAAAAGGAAGGGTTTTCACGCTTATTTTTCTTTACAAAACTTACTATACGAAGTAAAAAAAAAAAGAATTTTCCAATGCCTTTGCACCATAAGCATTGTAAAAAGGAGGCAACTATTATAACACAATTTTGGCCCATAAGCTTTTAATTTAGTTTTACAGGAGTTAAAATGTAAAATTGAAAGATAAAATATTTATTTCGATGAAAAGTGTGATTTGTTAACTTGCGTGAAAACTAGGGACTACAATGTGCTTTTGACATTCTATCCTTATCATTAAGAAAATGATAGTTATTCATATTCGAATTTGATTCTAAATCAAATTCAAGGTTCAAAAAAGAAAATGAGTTTATTTGAGATTTTGTTTCTTATACACGATGATGAGACTCTTATACTATAAATACATATCCCAACAAGCACATGGTAGCATTACAAGAAAAAAGAAACACATAAAAAAAGAAACATAAAAAAAGGGGCGGCGAACCCTAAATAATCACCTTCTCTGTGACCAACCACGACCCCCTGCCTGTTTTTCTCTCTCCGAAAATCAACCAATACCAATACTAGCCAGCACCCTCTCTCTGTCAATATCTCCGCCACCAACACCAAGAAAAGAGAAATCAGCTCCATCTTTTTGTCCCGGTAACCCCTTCTTCGGTTGAACTCTGCTGCATGCTGTTAAGTTCTCATGCCTGGTCCTCATCAAGGTCGGATGTCACTAAACCACCAGGCCAGAAAGGTTGCATCATGGACAACTCTTCTTACCAGCAGCAATAACAGCGAAGTCGCCAAGACAGCAGTGGGGTCGCTCCTCTCCTCCTCACTGAAAAAACCAGCTCTCCTCATCTAGATTGCTGCCATGATTTCCTCTCCTCTGATATAGCAGCAACACTGGTTTCAGCAATTTGATTTCCAGTCACACCATCAGCAACAAACGCCAGCCGCTCCTCAAAACAAGCTGCCACTGTGAGCAGGAGAAATCCTCTTCTCAGCAAGATGCCATCGTGAGCAGCAGAAGGTTTCCTCTCAGACATGCAATCTTTGGTTTTACAATGAACAAACAATAGAATTCTCTTCTTTAAGTTGTGCAACAGCAGCATCAACCGTCCTATCTTCGACTGAGAGCAGAATCCATCAGAGGTTCCCATTGCCAGCTGAAGGTAAGTTTCAATCCAACCCCAAGCAACATCCAGTAACTCTTCACAACACCGACTCCCCTGCTCTAGATTGCTGTCGCGATCTCCTCTCCTCTGCACCAGCTATGAATAGCAGCACACTACAAGCTCCAACAGGCGCTCCTCTCCCTACCGTGCTCCTCCGACCAACAGCTACATTCCCTTTCCATAATAGGGAGGAGCAACAAAAACCAAAAAGGAAAAGGGAGAGAAATTAAAAAAAAAAAATGGAGACCAGGGAGGAAGGAGAAACACAGAAGAATGAAGAGAAAGTCAAGATGTTTGCCCAACCACTAGTCTCCAGCGTCATCCGCCTGTCTCCCTCAACTTCGCCTCCAGTAGAAGCACGTACAGGTTATTGGAAAAAATAATAACAGAACAAAGGAGGGATCATCACTCACATAATTTGGTGGAATACAATACACTAAATAATAGTACTCTCACATATTGCATTATCAAATCCAGACAATATATATAGACATTCACTACTAGAAATTCGCTAAATAGCAACCAATTTACCGACGGAATATGTTTGTCGGTAATTTGAGGTCGAAATTACCGACGGACACCTTTCCGTCAGTAATTCAGTCGGTAACTACCGACGGAAACTTTTCTGTCCGTAATTTAGTCGGTAACTCCCGACAGAAATATTCCGTCGGGAGTTACCGACTGAATTATGGATGGAAAAGTTTTTGAATTAAAAAAAAAGGTGGGTCGCTTAGTGGAGGTTTCAGCGGGTTATTTTTTCCAACAGACTCACCGATGGATTCAAAACGACAGCTCATATAGTGACGTGACCGGTTCACCGTTTAAATTGCCGACAGACTCACCGAGGGATTCGAAATGGCAGATCCGTATGGAGACGTGTCAATGTTTCTGTCAGAATCACCGACGTAATCACTGACGAAGTTTCCGTCGGTGAAACCTTCAGAAAACGTTAATATATGATAGCTCTGCCGACCCTCTCCTCCCCTATTTCTCCTTCTTCTTCCTAAACCCAACTCTCCCCATCTACAAACAACCAGCCCCCCCTCCCCCCAAAAAAAAATCTCCCTCATATCAGCACAACAAGTTATATTTCTTAAAGTTTTATGGTCATAACATCCGTGTTCTGATTTACCGACGGATTTTATCAATTTTTGTAAGTAATTCTATCTTTTTAAATTTTAACATTTAATTAAATGTCAATTTTATTATTTTTTTAGTATATGTATTTTGTTAGTAGATGTACATGTTTTATTGTTATTTCTCAAACAAACTTGTAGTATATGAATGTATAATTCTATACCTGTTATGGTTTGTTTTAGATTTTGTAAGATTGTATTTGTTTGTAAATTGTTAAAACTTTATGGAACTACCGAAGTACATGTGCTGTTTTGAAATAATTAATAGCTTACTTAATGGGTCCGTTTAAAGTTTTGTCAATGGTATTGCGGAGTGGTAATTTCTGTAAATTTATATATTTTAATTTGTATGGACGTTGATAAATGATAATGAATATTTAATATTTATGAGAAGTTGTGATTGGTTTGTTGGATAATCTCGAGGTAAAGTAATATTTTTGCAAGTTTATTTACCTAACTTAGTTAATTAATACATTATGTCATCATAATTTTATAGAGGTTCGATATAAAT
>Ga0325402_1004439_pt1 | contig 12915 bp, 16 predicted proteins | sample PopdelMetagenome_22_FD_207212 | JGI IMG/M metagenome (GOLD analysis project Ga0325402, IMG submission 207212) | Populus deltoides microbial communities from Bellville, Georgia, United States - Xylem-PdKOR-R3 | ecosystem: Host-associated > Plants > Phyllosphere > Stem > Wood/Secondary xylem... | reverse complement strand
CTATCGAAACATTAAAAGAAACTTCATTACTAAAAAGCACATCAATTATTATAAAAAACCCAAATAAAAACAATAAATACATATGTAAAATAAGAGACTTAATGATACTTATGATGAACAATCAGTAGGTATTGATGATGCTCCAAATCAGCCTCAGCTTTAGCAACCCTCTCTGAAATATGACTGAAATGAAGCTTATTTAGAGTCTTCAATGGACCCTTCATGAGTTTGAGTTTCCTGCACAAAATGAACATAGGAGTACCTGCAACTGGGGACTGCCATCCTTCGAAAATTAAACCTGCATACTCAGGGTGATCAACCCATATATTAAAAAACTTGAAAGGATGTCGACTTGGGGCTCGATTGTTACCAATCGGAGTATGAGCTACTGAGTGGTCAGAAAAAGCTCCTGGAGGACAGAAAAGCACATGGGACATAAGCTGAAGATTGTTCCACAAGGGATTAACCAGTACATGGTTTATTTTTGTCCATATAGTCCCATTAGACCAAGTATAGTGACAACCAGTGTAGTTCATATCAGAAAGGCCCAAGTCTGAGCAATATTCTCTAAAATCAGAAACTTCATAGGATGAGACAGGATGACCATTGTGTTTACCATCTTGAGATAAAATTGAATTGAAATCCCCCATGACAATCCAGGGGCTTGCTGGAGCCCAAGTCCTGAGACTATCCCATGGTAATGTTCGAGCAATAATGGTATTGTATCCATAAACAGAAGTAGCAACAAAAGAGTGGTGGTTAGCTAAGCTACGAATAGAGATATGAAGAGCTTGGGGGGATGAATCAATCAAATCAACATAAACAGTAGAAGGATTCCACAACACAACTACTCTGGCAGTACCAACAACTTCTACATTTGAGAAAACCTTCTAGCGCTTCAACCTGAACCTATACAGGAACTGAAGCTTGGATGAAACTAGGTTAATCTCTAAGAGACCACACACATCAAAATTGTGTTTTTGCATGAAACGAACCAGCTGCTTCAGAGGACTATTAAGTCCTCTGGCATTCCAACTGAATAAGAGCATTATCTATGAGAAGGTAGGGGGAAACCTACCACTCCTAGAGGATCTAGATATGTTCCTTTTATGACCACGGACAGTGGTTGCACCAGCAATAACACCTTCAGGTTCCTTCCTGCTTGGAGGAGCCTTAACAGGTTCTTTACCTTTAGAAGAGTTGAGACCCAGGTCAGTTGTCCCTCCATCATTGGCAGGAATCCTAGTAAGCGATCCTTCACATGCTGCTCCTCCAGTTGCATCAATAACTCTGGCAGCAAGGCCAACACAGGCGCTACCTGCCCCACTAGAGAATTGAGAACTATGGGGAACCATAAAAACCGCCTTAGAATCCTCAGGTCCAGCCACCTCCTTCCCCTTTCGGCTACTAGGCTGAGGAGCAACAATTTGTGCTTGAGTCCTTGGGGGCTTACGATTCTTACCCCGCACTACTTCCCATCCCTCAGTAGTTGCATGAAACTCTGCCTGCATTGGATCAGAGATCTGTTCAGCAGACGGAAGGCTCCCTTTGGTGACCTCGACAGGATTGTTTGTAGAAGCATCACCTCGTTTGTTGCTCTCCATTTCTGCATTGCCCTGTTGGCTTCTTGTGGAGGGGCAAGTAACTGTAGAGTGACTTAGGACTTTACATTGCTTGCAAAATCTAGGCAAAGTTTCAAATACAACCGTTTGCTGCAAAGTAGATCCATTAGGTAGAAGAGCAGGGATAGAAGAAGGCTGATCAGTTGCTAAATTTATCTCAATGAGAACCCTTGCATGGGAAAGTCTGGACATAGTAGAAGTTAACTTGTCACTCTGCAGAGGCTTCCCAATCGCACTGACAATTTTCGAAAAAAGATCTAGGATTCCAGCACCTCAAAGGAAGGTTGGGAAATTTCACCGAAGCGGGAACCCTAGTCATCTCTGCAGTAGAAAAATAAAAAAATTCTGGCATGGATCTCAACAACAATGGCCTACCATATACTAGGTAAAGACCTCGACAGAGAACAGCCATCTTATCATCAATATTAGAAAACTTATATATAAGCCACCCAAACTTATGAATGGAGAGGGTAGCTTCACATTTCCAAGAGCTGCTAATAATACCTTGCAAAGCTTTATAAATAGGAGATTTACCCGCAACATACCCAACAATGCAATACTGCCACATATTATAACTATCATCTAAATCTTCAGATAACATAGAGTAGTTGGAAACATCAATACCAGAGAAATGAGTTAACTTGGAACAATGAGTAGAGCTACGATTATCATCAAATAGGTCTCGCCATTTGCTAACAACAGGTTCAGATGGAAAATCAGTACCTGGAAACAAGGGGGCAACCGTCCCAGGGATATGTGCAGCTTTATCTGGCACACAGCTACTCCCCGCTACAATGGCAGAACCAACAGTAAAAGGAGGGGCCAGATGAGTAACAGCCGCGGGGATTGAGCTTTAGCCGTAGCAGACCCTGAAGGGATTGTATCCTTAGGAAACGTGGTATCAGCAGCGAAAGAAATCGACGTCCCAGAACCTCCCGGAGGGGGAGCAAAGCCTTTACCCAACTGCTCGTCGTCAGGGTTGGGCACAGGGGAAAGAAAAAACCTGGAACTGCCTCCAGAAGCATACTAAAAAATGGAATAATCCACCTCATCATCTTCAAAATCATCCCTGTCAGAGCAGTCCTCAACAATCACATGGTCTGGAGCAGAAGGAACACCCGTTTTAGGGGCAGACCCATCCTCAACGTAGATCAAATACTTGACAGGGACCAGGAGCGGAAGCAAGGGGGCAAGCTGGGGCCGGACCCCTGCAAGATATATTTTTTTAATTACTGGGTATTGTTGGGTAATTAAATACGAGGAGATGTTATATTTTTAATTTTAAAGAGATGAGTCTTGAATTATGTGTGAATTTACTTTTAATTTCTTTTGAATTTACTCTTAATTTACGTGGGAAAGAAAAAAAAATATAAAATCTTTACTTTGTAAAATAAAAATTAAAGCTATTAATTTATTCTAATATAAATTTTGCACCTCATCAAAAATAAAAATAAACCACAAATCATGAGCAAAACTTTTTACAAAAAAAATTAAAACAGAACCACCAATTAATTTATCTTTAATCAAACAAAATAAGGTAACTTAAATTTAAAATCTAATTTTGTTTTTTTTTGAGATGTTTGTTAATAATTTGATGATGTTTTTTTTTATTTATAATTCAACCATTTTTGATCTTTTTTTCTCAGATCTGCTAATTCTACCAATTGTTTTTTTGAATTCTTGTTATAGTGATTTTTTTCTAAATAATTAGATATATTTTATTGGTTTATTTTGATTATACTTGGATTTTTTATATATTTTTTGTTTTTAGCAGAACCACCAAAATTATCAATTTTTTCATACGATATATGTTTTGATTTTAGGTTGAACCATGAACAAAATAAGAAGAATTGATTTTTTTTAAAAAAAAAGAAAAAATATTGATAACTCACAGTCTACTGAACGAGCTTTTTCAGTGATGAAGATTGTTAAAACAAGATTTCACAATCGGATGGAGGATGATTTTCTTGCAAATTATTTGATTGTCTATATAGAAAAAGAAATTGTTGAAAGATTCAAAATTGATATGATAATCGATGATTTCTATTCTATAAAAGAACGACGAGCATAATTAAAATAAATATATAAAAATCATTCTTTATTATTTTTTGCTTTATTTCAAAGTTTATCAAATATAAATAATGCTTCGTTTTAGTTAGTGTTTCTTGTATACTTTGTATGTTTATATTTGATAGGTATAAAGACCAACAACATTAAAGTGATGGATACATTATGAAGATAAAATTAACTTCATTGCTTTGACTCAATTTGATATTGCTCCAAACATTTTACCTTATACAAAAGATCATTATATATTTGTAGTAAGTTATTTGAATAAAACTAAATTATATAACTTTTGTTTTACAACTCATGTACAATAAATTAAAACAAATATTATATCTTATTATACTAATTTTAGCCCCCCTAACAAATAATCCTAGCTCCGCCCCAGGCTGGACCGACCTGCTAGGGTTTTTTAGTGGAGAAGAAGAGGTTGGGGGCAAGGATGAGAAAGTGGGGGCAAGGACGAGAAAGTGGGGGCAGGGACAGGGAGCTACCAAAGCAGGGATAGAGTTATCAGGGAAGAGCTGCTTGGATCTGTTGTCGAGTACGCACAGGAGATTGACATGTAGAAGCAGTTCTCTTTTGGTTTTAGCCATGAAGAAAGAGAGGAAGGAAAAAGACGAAGAAGGTGGAAAGCTACAGTAAACCGAGATTTCAAATTTCAGATGGCGCCATACTCAAGGGAAACTGATCCTGTGGGGGAGGAGAGCTTCTCTCTCTTGTTTCTCTCTCAAGGAACAACCGCCTATTTTAATTACAACTTCTGACACACCCTTTTCTCGTAAGTTTACTAGTTTTCATGGTTGAAATCACAAATTTGACATGACATTTCTCTCACCTCTAAAAGTTATAATTTTCCCATCTGATCCCTATAAAGTCATTGTTTTTTAAAAGCAATGTATTTGTGTTTTGTGGTTACTTAACCAATCAATTCCTAGTATTAAGTCAAAATCATGTAATTCAATCGACATCGCATTTACTTCCATATAATATCTCTCAATAGAAATTTTAACTTCTTCATACAAATGTTTTACATATACTGCATCCCTTAAAGGTGTGCTAATCAAAAACCCCTTTTCTAACTTAGTTGCTTTTTTAGTTTATTTTCAGCTTTTCTTGCTACAAAAGAATGTGTAGCATATGGATCTATCAAAACATGCACATACTGATTTTCTAATAATAAAGCATATGCTACTACATCTATGGAAGTCCATACATCCTCCTAGGTTATATGAAACAGTATGCCCTGGGTCCTTTCCCTTTGTCCTCGAGGTCAACCTCGATTTCCACTAGTCCCAGACTGCATTAGTCTGGTAGGTCTATCCAGACTGCTGATAATTTTTTGTTTGCTATCTCTTTCCCTAAACATACTCAGTTCTCCTAAGACAATCCTTCTTAAAGTCCCTACTCACTGTAATAGTACCATACCCGACCTAAATAGGGGCAGTCCTGCCATTTATGCCCATCCTGTCTACAAATGTAGCATCGCTCTAATGATGCAGAGCAATTTCTAGGATGTCGTTGCTCACACTTGATATAGAGAGGATAAGTAATGGTCTTCTACTATAAAACTCCTCCAACATAATTACCCTTAACATTTGACTATCAACTAGCTGACCCTCCATTTGTACTCTGATAAAATCCAACAACTGACCTGATTTAACTGATGTCCCCTCTTCTCTTCTTAAATTAATTGTATTGTCTGCTTTTTCCCTTTTTAAAAAGGGAAAGTCTACGAAGTTTACCCATGGAATAGTTAACCTCCTTTTCTTTTCCACCCTTTGGTTGGTTCTGCTGACCCTCAATAATGCATGCCTTCAAAGTCTGGGTTGCCTCTATCAAATCCTTCATCATCTAGAATTGTAAGGCTATAAATCCTTGTTTAAGTTCCTGCCTGAGTCCATCTTTGAATTTCCGTATCATGTTTTGCTCAGTAGGCACATAACGTGTGACAAACATTTATAGGTCATTGAACCTCCTCTCATATTGCAATACAAACATATCACCTTACCTCAATGCTAAAAACTCATGTTCCTTTATTTTGCAGTGATATATGAGTAGAACTGATTCTCAAATTCAATTCTAAAATCTCCCCAAGTCCATAACCCTGCAGCTCTCCTTGGCTACACTATCTCCCATCATGATTGTGCTCTATCGGTTAATAGCTGGGTGGCACAATTTACCTTTTTAACCTGATAAGATAGAAACTTTTTCATGATAAGAGATTTGTCATAAACCTTACATGAGACCAATGAATAGAAACAAAACTTAGAATAACAATCAATCAATAAAGAAACTTATCTTAGGTAGGGTGCACTGGGGGTGATGCCTCTTCCCCTTACAAACTAGTCCCCTTACCCAAACTTTTATAGATCATAGGTTTCTTAGTGACCATGATACTAGGTGGTGACTCCTTCGAATCATAACTTTATGATTAAACCCAAAACACCCTTCAGTCATGTCTTTTCAACAAAAAACAAGGTCAAGTATTCACAACTTGGATAAGCAAATGGGGCAAGTAGCTTCAAGTGTAGGGAAATTGGAAGCACAAATGAATGGAAAATTGCCCTCTCAAGCATTGAATCCAAAAGAGAATGTTAGTGTGATCATGCTGCGAAGTGGGAAAGAACTTGAAAGGCAAAAGTCAAAACAAATTGAGATGGAGGAAGAAGAAGAGATAGAAACTGAATTGAGTACAAAGAGGAAACACCCTCCTCCTTCACAAACTAAAACAACAACCAACACTCCAAAGGTAACTCTCACTTAATGAATTCCAGTTTTAAAACAACTCCACCCTTTCATGTGAGTTCTTCTAGGTCAAAGAAAGAAGACAAAGAAAGAGAGATTTTAGAGGTTTTTAAGAAAGTTGAACTCAATATTCCTTTGCTTGATGCTAGCAAGCAAATTCCCAAGTATACTAAATTCTTGAAGGAGTTGTGTACTACCAAGAGAGCTTTCAAACTGAAAGGTCATGAAATGGTAAGTATGGGTGAAGTTGTCTTTGCTGTTGTTCAAAACAATATGCCTTTGAAGAAAAAAGACCAACGTGCGTTTACTATCCCATGTATTATTGGTAATGCTAGTTTCAAAAGGGCTTTATGCGATTTAGGTGCATCCATTAGTGTTATGCCTAAACATGTTTATGATTCTCTTAGTCTGGAGCTTTAGAATAAAACTAGTATTATAATACAGCTTGCGTATCGTAGTTTTGTTTACCCACTTGGTGTGATAGAGGATGTCCTAGTCAAGATTGATAGTTTGGTCATTCCATGCGACTTTTATATTCTTGATATGGAACATGATTCTTGTGATTCATCAAACAACACTCCTATATTGTTTGGGAGACCATTCTTGAAAACTGCCAATACGAAGATTGATTGTGGTAAGGATACTTTGTCTATAGAGGTTGGAGATGAAAAAATTGAATTTAATTTTCATGATGCAATGAAATATCCTTATAGCAAAGTTTATTCTATCACATGCTATGACTAAGTTGATAAGTATGTGCAACAAGTTTGTGATTTTGATTATAAGGATGGATTAAGCGTAGATTTAAGCTATGGCTATGATTTTACCAAGATAGAAGATATAGAGAGGCACATATGTGTTCCCTAAAATGTGCATGAATTAGCATTGGCATTGTAAGCTTTGCAAACCGTTCCTGATGGTAATGTCTTTGTTTATTTAGTACTTTCACATAAAAAGCTTTTGCCATATATTTTACAGGCCCTCGAGTTATAATTGAACCCTTTACCTAATAATTTGAAGTATTTATTCATTGGCGACAATAATACACTTCCCGTTATCATAGCAAAGGGTTTGACAAGTGCATAAAAGGAAAAACTTATGAAGTTTTTGTGTGATCACAAGACGATCATTGGATGGACTTTAGTCGACATCAAGGGTATTAGTCCCTCAATGTGTATGCATCATATATTATTGGAGGACAATGTGAGACCAACAAGGGAAATGCATAGGAGGTTGAACCCTCCTATGATGGAGGTAGTGAAAGCTGAGATTTTGAAACTATTAGATGCAGAGTCATTTACACCATCCCGGACAATAAATGGGTGGGGCCAATCCATGTGGTGCTCAAAAAGACCGAAATCACGTTGGTAAAAAACAAAAATAATGAAATCATTCCTACTCGCATCTCAAGTGGATGGAGAATGTGTGTTGATTATAGAAAGCTTAATCTCTCTACACGCAAAGATCATTTCCGATTGCCATTCATGGACCAAATGCTTGAACGCTTGGCAGGTAAGTCTTTTTATTGCTTTCTTGATGGATATAGTGGATATAATCAGATTGTTATTAATCCTGAAGTTCAAGAAAAGACTACATTTACATGTCTATTTGGTACATATGCATATAAGAGAATGCCTTTTGGTCTTTGTAATGCACCCGCAACTTTTCAAAAATGCATGATGAGTATTTTTTCTAACTATGTTGAAAGAATAATTAAGGTTTTCATAGATGATTTCATGGTGTATGGTGATTCTTTTGGTAAGTGTTTAGACAACTTATCTTTAGTCTTGAAAAGATGCATTGAAACTAATCTTGTCATGAACTATAAAAAGTGTTATTTTATGGTAGAACAAGGAATAGTTCTTGGGAATGTTATGTCTTCACGTGGATTAGAGGTTGATAAAGCTAAAATAGATGTCATTTCATCATTACCTTACCCCTCATGTGTGAGGGAAGTTCATTCTTTTCTTGGCCATGTAGGTTTCTATCAACGCTTTATCAAAGATTTCTTGAAGATTACAGCACCCTTATGCAAATTATTAGCCAAAGAAGTGGATTTTATGTTTGTTCAAGCATATAAAGATGCTGATGATGAGCTTAAAAGGCGTGTCACATCTGCCCGTATCATCCAACCACCAAATGGGATGAACCTTTTGAGATAATGTGTGATGTGAGTGACTATGCGGTAGGGGCTGTACTTAGGCAAAGAATAAGGAAGGATTTGCATGTTATCGCCTATGCTTCTCGCATGTTAGACGGAGTGCAATGCAATTACCATACAACTGAAAATGAACTTTTTGTAGTGGTGTTTGCTTTTGAAAAATTCAGTATATCTACTTGGTACAAAAGTCATTGTTTTTAGTGACCATACAACTTTAAGGTATCTTTTAAAGAAAAAGGAGTCCAAACCAAGATTGATTAGGTGGATCTTGCTTTTACAAGAATTTGATCTTGAGATCAAAGATAAAAAAAAAAAAGGTGTCGAAAACCATGTGGCTGATCACTTGAGCTGACTAAGGACCAAAGATATACAAACCAAAACAATAAGAGAGACATTCCCCGACGAGCAGTTGTATGTGTTACATTCCTCTACAAGACCATGGTATGCTAATTTGGTGAACTATTTAGTCACCAAAGAATTCCCTCCAGGTTTGTCTATATCCTAAAAGGACAAGTTACGAGCTAATGCTAAATATTATTTTTAGGACACTTCTTATCTGTGAAAATTTTGTGTGCATTAAGTAGTTAGGAGATGTGTACCATAAGATGAATTTCATTTCATCCTCACTTTTTAGGGCATTTTGGAGCAAAAAGAACAACCCACAAGGTACTTGAACGTGGTTGTTATTGGCCTTCTATTTTTAAGGATGCATATCACTTTTGCAAATCATGTGAAAAATACCAAAGAACAGGTAATATCACTCATAAGAATTAAATGCCTTTAACGAATATTCTTGTAAGTGAAATTTTTTATGTTTGGGGTATTGATTTTATGGGTCCATTTCCTTCTTCTTTTGGTAATCTCTATATCCTTCTTGGTGTTGATTATGTGTCCAAAATGGATTGAGTCAAAATCCACACGGACTAACAATGCTAAAGTCGTATTAGATTTTGTTAGGACTCACATATTTAACAGGTTTGAAATCCCTAAAGCTATCATTAGTGATCGTGACACTTATTTTTGCAATCGTTCAATGGAAGCATTACTCCATAAATACCATATGACTCATCGGACTTTCACAGCCTACCACATCAAACGAATGGCTAAGCTGAAATTTCAAATCGAGAAAACAAGTCCATTTTGGAGAAGACAGTGCAACCTAACCGACAAGATTGGAGTTTGCGACTTGGTGATGCCCTTTGGGCTTATTGGATTGCTTACAAATCACCTATAGGAATGTCACCTTATAGGATGATTTACGGGAAAGCATGTCATCTATCGGTGGAGTTTTAACACAAAGCTTTTTGGGCCATTAAACAATGTAACATTGATTATGATGCTGTTGGGATTGCAAGGAAGTTGCAATTGCAAGAGTTGGAAGAGATACGAAACAATGCTTATGAGAATGCAAGGATTTATGAAGAAAAGACCAAGAGTCTTCATGACCAAATAATTACAAGAAAGGAGTTTCATGTTGGAGACAAAGTCCTTCTTTATCATTCTCGTTTGAAACTTTTTCCTCGAAAGTTATGCTCTCGATAGATTGGACCCTTTATTATTTCTAATGTTTTTTCTTATGGTGCAGTTGAAATTACAAGTTTAAAAACAAACAAAGTGCTCAAGTTTAATGGACATCGCTTGAAACCTTTTTATGAAGGTTGGACGATAGAACTCATCGCTTTTGTGGAGTTAGCTTAACCAATCTATGAAACATGAGCATGCGATGTGTCGAGCCAATGACATAAAACAAAAGCACTTACTGGGAGGCAACCCAGCATAACAAGAAAAAAAAATCAAATTTGCTTTCTTTTTCCCTTATCTTCTATTTTTCGCATTTTACTTTATTTTTGTCATTCTCTTATATTTGTTTTCTTTTATTTCAATATTAAGGACAATGTTGTGTTTAAAGTGTGGGTTAATGAGAGAATTTTGATTTTCTTTTTTGTTTCTTAAAAAAAAAGTTTAAGTTTAATCTTTTAATCTCCCATTGGTTTATGAGAATATGAGTATGACGTATAAGAATTAGTTGAATGAGATGAAAATATAAATTGAATGAATAAGTGTCAATACATGTTTTAAAGTCTAATTAGTCTAGGGATTGACTTTGAAAATATGCCATGTTGATTTTATAATGTTATACCAATGCAAGCTTTTGAGCCTTCAACATTATATTCTTGGATTGTGCATTTTTTTCAATGATATATATCTCTAGAACTTGCTTCATATCTTATTGAGATTACATTCACATTACATGGGTACATGAAGATGATAAAGGCATTAGGAATTTTAACCACTTCAGCAAAAAAGTCAGCCTAAAGCATATTATCGTTCGTGAGCCCCCTTTGAGCTTGCTTATCTTTTCTTTGCTTTATTCATGTGTAAGCCTTAACTTTTTATATGTTTTCCTTTTTCCCTGACCAAGGATTAGTAGAGCATGTACTTGTTGATATCTCATGGATTATGGTTGGAAATTATGTGGAAAAAAAAGTGATGCTTTATGAAAAGACGGTCAAAGTTGCCAAAGGTGAAAGAAAAAGAAAAGAAAAGGAAAGAAAAAGAAAAGAAAAGAATAGAAAAACAAGTGTTCTTTTGTGTTCTTAAGATTTTATGTTGATGAAGCTTGAAATCAAATAAAGTTAAGTATTGGTACTTAAAGATGGAAAATTTGTATGCTTTGATGGAATATCTTGTTTAAAAATAATCATTTCTTTTAGAATGCTCAACTTCCTTTAGTTTTAGCCTTTTTTTTTCCTTTCTTTTACCTCACCTTAACCTTAGCCCCATTACAACCAAACAGTAAGATCTTTTGATTCATGCATTGCTTGTAATATTTTAGTAATGGAGATGAAATTGAAGAGCAAGCTTATGGTAGAACATAAGCCCTAAACACATGAGTGTTAGAGTATATATCAATGAAAGGACCTATCACTTTGGCATGACATAGATTTCATTTAAATCTCAATGATTAATTGAGTTTTGACGTTCGCATGTAAATAAATTCATGAAAATTCATGTTCTTTATCCTTCTTGATTATATTCTTGTTTATAATGCTTGAACTCTTGGACATTGATGGGAGATTAAAAGATTAGTCATAGTTATTTTATTTATTTAATTTAAGTTTGATTTCATCTCTCTTTTCTCGAGGACGAGCAAGAGTTAAGTGTCGGAGTATTTGATGCAACCATATTATTTGATAGTTTTACCCATATTTACCTAGTATTTTGCACACACACACACACACACACACACACACACACACATATATATATATATATATATATATATATAATGCCTTGATATTCTTTGTTTTATGTTTTGAAGGCACTTTTGAATGTAAGATTCAAAATGAAGTAAATTGGAGATAATTGGTAGATTTGACCTCCGATCGATGTTCTGTGTAGAGCTTGAGCTCTAAAAGTTGAAAAGAAGTGATTCCAGTAGCATTAGAAAGCTAACATCCATACCTTTCGATACATATATAGATAGAAAAATACAAAAAGAAAGAGCATGAAAATTGTTGCCTTCAAAGTCAAATCTCGCATTCTGCCAGTGTTGACTGTCGGCCATTCCGACTTGAATATTTTGAGCTACAAAAGTCCATTTGATGCAAACTTAATTTTTTTGGATTTCTGACACAAAGAAGATCAGCCTACCAAATTGCAGCAGCAAACGAGCTCATATGAGAGAGATATGATTTTTCTAAGATGACATATGAATTCTTGCAGCAGACAGGTTTTGTGAAGAAACAAGTTTAAATTACGTCCCAAAGCATCCAAACCAACATCCTAGTCTTTATTTCAGAAATTTAGCTCCTCTAAGTCAAAAGTCAAAGCTTGAATATTTTATGCAAGGCTATTTCTCCTTTTTTTGAAAAATAGTTATTGAACTACTTAAACGTAAATTGTCTACTTAGGTAAGAACTATTTTGTAGAGACGAGATATTAGGGTTTCCTATCAAATAAAAAGAAAGAGAGAAAGGAAGAGGGGGCGGCCAGCCAAGAGAGAAAAAAAGCCCCTTCCTTTAAAAAACCTGAAATCATGCATTCTTCTTTCTTTTTGATTAGTTGTTCAATAGACATGCAAGGCTAAGCTCTTTTTCTTGGTTGCATGGACACAGAAACCTTGTGTATTTAGGCATCTTGGTTTTCAGATGCCTAAATACACAGAAATCATGCATTCTTGAGGCATTTGTCATGTATTTAGGCATCTTGGTTTTCAGATCAAGATCATGCTCTTGCTCTCTCTTTATATTTTGTAATGCTTAAGTTTTGCTTATATTAATCTCTTGCTTATGCTTTTCATTTCCTTTCCTTGTTTAT
>Ga0325402_1004433_pt1 | contig 12922 bp, 9 predicted proteins | sample PopdelMetagenome_22_FD_207212 | JGI IMG/M metagenome (GOLD analysis project Ga0325402, IMG submission 207212) | Populus deltoides microbial communities from Bellville, Georgia, United States - Xylem-PdKOR-R3 | ecosystem: Host-associated > Plants > Phyllosphere > Stem > Wood/Secondary xylem... | reverse complement strand
CTAGCTAGCTAGTAGAGACAATATTTTTTTTATCAATATTGACAATCTCCCCCGAAAATTCAACTCCTTGCGAGCACAGCACAAGGAAAAACTTGACAGTCAAATTTGGCAGCAGAACGTGAAGCGGTTTGCAGGAGTTACGGAGCTTTTGATTGTGTTTTTTTAAAATTTTTTGAAAAAAAAAATGTTTTAAATTAATTTTTTTAGTGTTTTTAAATTATTTTAGTGTGCTAATATAAAAAAATATTTTAAAATAAAAAATATATTTTTTAATATATTTTTTTAATAAAAAACACTTAAAAAAAAATCGATACCATAATTTCAAATATCGCACATCAAATACTAAATTCTCAGCCATCTGGTTATCTTTCATGAAGCTGTTACTAACTATGGTATTATGCTTAAATAGTTTTTCCTTGCGAATATCTTAAATATAGAGCAAAGCTTTAAATAATTATGTCATTATAAACTTGATACTCCTCATAATTACCTAAAATTATTCTCATGTTTCTTTTCTTCTTAACATAATTATCCAATAACTTCATAATATCAAGGGTGGTATTTGATTCTCATGTTAAAGCTTGGGCAAATCTATTTTAAGTTTCATCCTAATTTTCTCTAATAATATAATAATTGGCTGACTTTTGTATTTCCCAACTCATTTATTAAATGAATCTACTATATTGTTATTTAGATTTTTTTCTTTAACTTAATGATCAAACATATGCCTAAACCAATACTTGAGAAGGATGTTATTCAACTATTCAAAAGCACTGACATCCACATCCTTAATATTATCCTTCTTGTAATTACAAAAATCAAGAGTTGTGTAAGCTTTTGAAGCACTCCAAAATCCATTATTGAGTTAGTCTTGAAATCTTTTTTTCTTCATATTGTAATAAATATGCTTTGAACAATGCTTACGTGTTACCTTATAAAATATCTCTGCAACTGCTTTAGATATACTTTACATGTAACAAAAAAAAAATCTAGCTAGATTATAAAATACGTTGTAAACATCACATAAATTTTATTAAGAACATAATTTACCTTTGCTTGTTAGACATTATACAAAAAGGCTTATGATGTATGCCATGCTTAATGGATTTATAGAGTGCATATAGAAACCATCGCCAAGTGTCGTTGTTTGTAGGCTCAACAATAACATGCTAAATGCATTATCATCGATTTTCAAAGCCTTAATTAAAAATATTTCAAAAAACTAATATGTTATTTGTGAGTTGAGGACGAAACTTGTGAGAGATTCCACTACCAGTAGAGACAACTACGTTGAAACACAAATTCATGTAAGAAATCAATTTTAAGAGTAGTTTTTTATTGTTCAATTTGGGAGAATGGACAAGATCTTCAATGCTTGTCAGTGGAAGAGAGAGAGAAAGAGAGAGAGAGAGAGAAGATGGGGAGGGAAATGATTTGTCATTTGTCTCTGATAATTATAATATATATTAGGGTACTTTGATCATTTTCTCATAATCGAATTTTTTTCTTTGATCCAGGATTCAAAATGTAATTTTTTTAAAACTCGATAGACAAGTGCAATTTCAATCAAACTATAAGATGTTATGGGTAATTTTTCCAATACAAATTAAGTCACTCAAACATAATAAAAAAAATAAAAGGTTGGACACTAAAATTTTAGTTTCCTCCACAAGCTTATTAACATATAATGAATGCATGAATCAAGATTGAATATTTGGGATGATGATTGAATGTAAGGAATTAATAGCAGATTATGCAATCTATTCATACAAATTCCATGCAATCAATTCCTAACACTAAATTAATTTCTCCAAATAAATGACTCTTTACAAAAAGTCTAGTTTGATTAAATTTAAACCTCACCCTTGTAGAGTGTTTAGGCTTGATCCAATAGAGTTTTATTCTTTCAAGATTTCAAGCGTAGATGAAGGAAACTTGAGAGTTTCTTTGTTTGAAGAGCTTATCTTGAAGAAATTTTATATCTCCAAGAATTCTTCCATCCTCTCATATCTAGGGCGAGACCCTCTATTTATAGAGATTTGCAAGGGCACTCAGGTATTTTTATCAATGTCACAATACATTATTTTATTGGTCAATTTTTGTTTATGAGATCTTGTATTTATGACAAAATATCTTTAAATATCTCATCTCATGTATCAACCTTCTATCAGTTAAGAAATATATTAAAACCCATTTATTTTCCATGTCATTTATTTTAATCGTAATAAACTAAAAATGACACATTCGGTAGAATTGTTTTTTGTTTCTACGAGTATACTTTGGAATCTAGTGTTCCTTAAAGTTTCATCAGTTTGTATTTCATGAATGGTACTGGAGGCTAATAAAATGAGATGAACCATTAATTTTCTTTTTTGTTGTGTTCAGATCATAAGAAAGGCGAGGATGGAAGGATTGTTCTATTACAACTAGATTTTTGTTCCTCAAGAGCTGCTTATTGATAATGACTTCAAATGTATTTTGGAGAAGCCATAGTTCCAAACTTGATACATGCTTCCTTTTATACAAAGTTTTGTATATTGAAGACATTGTGCAGTATGCTCAAAGTTTAGTATATTTTGAGAGAAGGTGTTGGATGTTTGAGATTTCACAGACGGATCAATGACTGGCCTGCTCAATGCATGTTTGTTACTCTCCATTGCATTTACTAATGCTTGCTATTTATTTATTTATTTATTTTTATTTAATTCACTTGCTAAGTATCATGTCTGCTAGATCATGCCAGACCCAAACGTTTGGGTAAAAAAAATTAAATTTGTTCAAAAGCATGATTGAACTGTAAAAACAAACATTACCTCATTCAAGCATGATTTTTTTTATTTATATGCAGTAGAACCTAACTGCAAACTCTTTTTTATTTGTCCAACTTATTTTATAAATTTGTTATATTTGAAGAGAAAAGAATGAAAAAAATGTTGAGTTCTAAGTGATTTATTTCAAGTTTTCAAAAATAAACTTTCTTTTTTTGTATGCATTGAGGATGAAAATATTAATTTTATATTTCCATCTAAATGTTGAACAATTTTTTAAAGGGTTCATGCCTTTTTAAATTTAAGATGTTGCATGATCTAATTGTCAAAGTTTGTTACAATGAGAGTTTATTCTATATTATAACTATTAGTATATACGAAAATTTGAAATATATGATTATAAGAGAACACTTTTGAATTTTTGAATTGATACATTATGTTGTAGGAAAAGAAAATACTGTATATGTAAAAAATTTATTGTCCTTTTGACTATCTTAATTTGTACAATTTTATAGATGATTTCTTCACAAAAATTACAAATTAATAAAAAAAAATTAAGTGGATTTTAGGGATGCGTGTGGTTAATGTCCCAAAATAAAAGAAAAAAATATAGAAAATATAAGAATATAATTGGTTAAAAAGAAAATGATGAAAATACAAAATAAATATGTTTTTAGAACAACTATAAGTGTATTCCTATATTTTCAAAAAAAGATGTACGAGTCTGACATGATTGCCAGGTCCAGACATGTGGGTCATGCCAAACCCAGACGCGGGGCTGGCATGGTTGCCAGACCTAAGCGCCTGACTCTAACAAGGTATTTGATATTTTTTCTTAACAATACATCAGAAGTCCACAAAGAATTATTAGTTAGATGTCCTAAGATCATTTAACACATTTGCATGAGTATTTTGATCTTCAATAAAATGATCACCTTTGTTTGGCTTATAAAAATTATACAAATCCTAGGCGTTAGACCCAAACTACTTTGATCTGACAACCACGCCAGGCCCAAACGGCTTGGGTCTGGCAACCCTATGCAAGTATATTGTGGACCAAGACATAGTCTGCTATAGACTTGCATAGTGGATTTTCTAAGTTCTGAAGGCTTGAGATGGAGCTAATGTTGTTTTTTTTTCACAAAACGTTAAATTATCATTTTGCCATTTGGTTGAAAAAATTAAAGCCCTGGTTGTGGGGGTATTTTAGTATTTTTCATAGGCTCATTGGTCATTAAACATTTGAGCGGGGGTATGATAATCTTTTCATGTTTAATTGCATAATAAAAATACTATTCTACCTTAAGGTTAACAAAATTAAAACCTATTGCTCAAGGATTTTTTGACCTTTCACAAACTTAAATAGTTCAAACACATCTTTAGCCATGGAATATAAAAAAAATAAGCTTTGCTTATACAAATATTTTTGTTCTTTTACTGTTTTGTGTAATTTTCTATAATAATAAGGGGTATTTTTGATATTGTTTAATTATTTTAAAATTCAAAAAGCTATGCTAGACCCATGTTTACATGGTTCTGGCAACCATGTCAAACTCAAATTACTTGGGTGCCAACTTAAGTACCGTGAAGTTGGTGTGGTTGCCAAACCCAAGGCTCATGGGTGTAGTAAAGAGTTGAGTGAATGTTTAAAAATTAATCTATTTAATTAGATTTAATAACACTATTAAAATATTCTCCATACTTTTAATATTTTTTTATATTAATCTGCTCTAGAGCAGATGCTAATATACTAGTAATTTATATAATTTGGGTGATAACATGGTTCACCACGCATGTGTGCAGGCAAACTCCCTCCCGCGTTATCTTAAATAACTATGATATTATGCTTAAATAGTTTTCCCTTACGAATATCTTAAATAAAAAACAAAGCTTCAAATAATTATTCCATTATAAACTTTATACTCATCATAATTACCTAGAATCATTCTCATGTTTCTTTCCTTCTTATCATAATTATCCAATAACTTCGTAATATCAAGGGTGGTATTTGATTCTCATGTTAAAGCTTGGGCAAATCTATTTTAAATTTCATCCTAATTTTCTCTAATATTATATTGTTATTTAGATTTTCTTCTTTAACTTAATGGTCAAACATATGCTTAGGCTAATACTTGAGAGGGATGTTATTCAACTATTCAAAAGCACTGACATCCACATCCTTAATATTATCCTTCTTGTAATTACAAAAATCAAGAGTTGTGTAAGCTTCTGAAGCACTCCAAAATCCATTATTGAGTTCTAAGTCTCGAAATCTTTTTTTCTTCATATTGTAATAAATATGCTTTGAACAATGCTTGCGTGTTTCCTTAGAAAATATCTCTGCAACTGCTTTAGATATACTTTACACATAACAAAAAAAAATCTAGCTAGATTATAAAATACATTGTAAACATCACATAAATTTTATTAAAAACATAATAAAAGGGCTTATGATGTATGCTATGCTTAATGGATTTATAAAGTGCATATAGAAACCATCGCCAAGTGTCGTTGTTGGCAGACTCAATAACAACATACACGATAGAAAATAAATTAACCATTGCTGACCTCTAATACCATCGTAGATAAAAGTACTTTATATAGATCCTTAAAATGACAATCATCTATACCAATGAAATGGCTTATATCCATTTTTGAACCCTTCATTCATTGTTTTCAAACAAGTATAAAACTTCCAAAACTCTCACGATGAATGAACTTTTGAGTTGTAATTAAGTTCAAATCCTAAAAACAAATATGACCTTGGATTATATTGTTTTAGCTTCTGCACATATCAAGGGAGTCTCTTAAAAAACTCTTTGTGACTTCCTTCAATGAATTTTTTCCCCTTGATTCTAGCTCTCTATAATTATATTGACAGTGATTTAAAACTAAACTTATCTTCTAGAATGGTATCCAGTGCTTTATTTGAGATATTTGGATCAACACTTATTATAGGCAATATTTTGTTTTTGCAATCTATGTCACATTAGCATCTTTGATAGTTGTTAGTCTAATACAATTATATTTTTTTAAGGACTTAACCATGAATTAATGTATTGGAATCAACCCTTACCTATATATTTTGCTATAACCTTATAATTTTTATTAATATACCTTTTCAAGTGATAACCATGTTTTACTTTGTATCCTCTTATAATATTTCTGAATTTAATTCCATTCTTAAAAAACATGAAATATCAATATATAAAATGCAGTCCAAACAACAATTTTTTTGGACAAATGTTGAACCACCATAATAAACAATTATATTGGTCAATTTATATGTATACTAGTATGGTAGAGGATATAGATAAACATAATCTCATAAACCAATTATTGATGACTATATTGTACATATAAGCTATACTTTTTAGTTTTTATTAGGATTATAAAAAAAAAACTTTACTAATTAGGTTAAAAAGTTGTAAATAATAGTTATAAAATTAATCAATCACATAATTAAGCAAAAACTATAAAATTAGAGTTCTTAGAACAGTAACCCATGAAGAGAAATTAGGGTTTTTCAAAAAAATACTAATTATGTTCAACAATTGCTTTATATACATAATACAAAGGTTTATTGCATAATAATCCATATTTTAAGAAAGATTAAACAATTAGGGTTTCAGGGAACATTGATAAGTTCAAATTATAATCATGGATTTTTTTTTGGGTATTCAAATAAACAATAATAAAAGGTTTTCCACTACTAAAATCATGTTTTTTTTTTTTATGTTGATTATGATCGATTAAAGAAGAACATAATGTTTTTCAGGGTTTGTTGTAGGTCTTCATGATTGATGTTGCACAACAACAAATTTGAGTTTTTTTTTTTTAAGTTACATAGACACTAAACAATATATAAGCAATTGAATAATCAATTTTTTACAATATCACAATGCATTATCATCGATTTTCAAAGCCTCAATTAAAAAAATTTCAAAAAACTAATATGTTATTTGTGAATTGAGGACGAAACTTGTGAGAGATTCCACTACCAGTAGAGACAATTACATTGAAACATAAATTCATGCAAGAAATCAATTTTAAGAGTAATTTTTTATTGTTCAATTTGGGAGAATGGACAAGATCTTCAGTGCTTGTCAGTAGAAGAGAGAGAGAGAGAGAGAGAGAGAGAGAGAGAGAGAGAGAGAGAGAGAGAGAGAGAGAGAGAGAGAGAGAGAGAGAAGGGAGGGAGATGATTTGTCATTTGTCTCTCTGATGATTATAATATATATTAGGGAACTTTGGTCATTTTCTCACAATTGATTTTTTTTCTTTGATCGAGGATGCAAAATGTAATTTTTTTAAAACTCAATAGGCAAATGCAATTTTGATAAAAATATAAAATATTAGGGGTGATTTTTCCAATACAAATTAAGTCACTGAAACATAATAAAAAAAATAAAGGTTGGACACTAAAATTTTAGTTTCCTCCACAAGCTTATTAACATACAATGAATGCATGGATCGAGATTGAATATTTGGGATGATGATTGTTTGTAAGGAATTAATAGCATATTATGCAATTTATTCATACAAATTCCATGCAATCAATTCCTAACACTAAATTAATTTCTTCAAACAAATGACTCTTTACAAAAAGTCTAGTTTGATTAAATTTAAACCTCACTCTTATGGATTGTTTAGACTTGACCTAATAGAGTTTCATTCTTTCAAGACTTCAAGCGTAGATTAAGGAAACCTGAGAGCTTTTTTGTTTGAAAAGCTTGTCTTGAAGAAAATTTTGTATGTCCAATAATTCTTTCATCCTCTTATGTCTAGGGTGAGACCCTCTATTTATAAAGATTTGTAGGGGCACTCAGGTATTTTTATCAATGTCACAATACATTATTTTATTGGTCGATTTTTGTTTATGAAATCTTGTATTTATGATAAAATGCCTTTAAATATCTCATCTCATATGTCAATATTCTATCAGTTAAGAAATATATTAAAACCCATTTATTTTTCATGTCATTTATTTTAATCGTAATAAACTAAAAATGACAAATTTGGTAGAATTGTTTTTTGTTTCTACGAGTATTCTTTGGAATCTAGTGTTCCTTAAAGTTTCATCAGTTTGTATTTCACGAATGGTACTGGAGGCTAATAAAATGAGATGAACCATTAATTTTCTTTTTGTTGTGTTTAGATCATAAGAAAAGCGAGGAAGGAAAGATTGTTCTATTATAACTAGATTTTTGTTCCTCAAGAACTTCTTATTGATAATGACTTCAAATGTATTTTGGAGAAGCCATAGTTCCAAACTTGATATATACTTCCTTTTAAGCAAAGTTTCGTATATTAGAGACATTGTGTAATATGTTCAAATTAAGTTTAGTATATTTTGAGAGAAGGTGTTTGATGATTGAGATTTCACAGATGAATCAATGATTGGCCTGCTCAATGTATGTTTATTACTCTCCATTGCATTTACTAATGCTTGCTATTTATTTATTTATTTTTATTTAATTCATTTGCTAAGTATCATGTCTGCCAGATCATGCCAGACCCAAGCGCTTGGGTAAAAAAAAATTAAAATTTTTCAAAGGTATGATTGAACCGCAAAAACAAACATTACCTCATTTAAGCAGGATTTTTTTTTATTTATATGCAGTAGAACTTAATTGCAAACTCTTTTTTGTTTGTCCAGCTTATTTTATAAATTTGTTATATTCGAAGAGGAAAGAATGAAAAAAAATGTTGTTCTAAGTGATTTATTTCAAGTCTTCAAAAATAAACTTTTTTTTTTATGCATTGAGGATGAAAATATTAGTTTTATATTTCCATCCAAGTGTTGAACAATTTTTTAAAGGGTTCATGGCTTTTTAAATTTGAGATATTGCATGATCTAATTGTCAAAGTTTGTTACAAGATGATTTTACTCTATATTATAACTATTAGTATATATAAAAATTTGAAATATATGATTATAAGAGAAAACTTTTGAACTTTTGAATTGATACATTATGTTGCAGGAAAAGAAAATACTGTATTTGTAAAAGATTTATTGTCCTTTTGATTATCTTAATTTGTGTAATTTTGTAGATGATTTCTTCACAAAAATTTCAGATTAATAAAAAAAATTAAGTGAATTTTAGGGATGCGTGTGGTTAATGTCCTAAAATAAAAGAAAAAAATATAGAAAATATAAAAATATAATTGGTTAAAAAGAAAAATATGAAAACACAAAATAAATATGTTTCTAGAACAATTATAAGTGTATTCCTATATTTTTAAAAAAAGATGCACGATTCTGGCATGATTGTCAGGTCCAGAGACGTGAGTCTAGCAAGGTATTTTGTTTTTTTTCTTAACAACACATCATAAATTCACAAGAAATTATTAGTTAGATGTCCCGAGACCATTCAACACATTTGCATGAGTATTTTGGTCCTTAACAAAACCATTACCTTTATTTGGCTCATGAAAATTACACAAATCCTAAGCGCCAAACCCAAGCCATTTGGATCTGACAACCACGACAGGCCCAAGCGGCTTGGGTCTGGCAACCCCATGCAAGAATATTATGGACCAAGATACAGTCCACTATAGACTTGCACAGTGGATTTTTTAAGCTCTGAAAGCTTGAGATGAGGCTAATGTTGTCTTTTCACAAAACGTTAAATGATCATTTTGCCATTTGGTTTAAAAAATTGAAGCCTTAGTTGTGGGGGTATTTCAGTATTTATTGGCTCATTCATTATTAAACATTTGAGCGGGGATATGATAGTCCTTTCACGTTTATTTGCATAATAAAAATATTATTCTACCCCTAAGGTTAACAAAATTAAGACCTATTAGTCAAGGATTTTTTGACCTTTCACAAACTTAAATAGTTCAAATATATCTTTAGCCTTGGAATAGATAAAAAATAAGCTTTGCATATGCGGATATTTTTATTCTTCTACTATTTTGTGTAATTTTCTATAATAATAAGGGGTATTTTGATATTGTTTAATTATTTTAAAATTTAAAAAGTTATGCTGGACCCATGTTTATATAATTCTGGCAATCATATCAGACTCAAATTACTTAGGTGCCAACTCAAGTACCGTGAAGCTAATGTGGTTGCTAGACCCGAGGCTATTGTGTATGGTAAAGAGTTGAGTGAAAGTTTAAAAATTAATCTACTTGGTTAGATTTAATAACACTATTAAAATATTTTTTATATTTTTTATATTTTTTTTATATTAACCTGCTCTAAAGCGTATGCCAATATACTAGTAATTTATATAATTTGGGTGATAACTTGGTTAACCACGCACGTGTGCAGGCTAACTCCCTCCCGCGTGCCGCGCGCCATTTTCAATCTTAATCCATAATTGCATCATGAAGATGGTGACGGTCCATGCATGGAAAAACATATGGTTTAATCACGTAAAATGTTTTCTTTAACCTCGCTCTAATTTCTCTTAAAACGACCACCTGTCTCCATTTTGAACAATCAAATACGATGCTTTATTTGCTTACCCTTTCTCAAGATAAGTGCCTCTTTGCTTAATCTATCACTTTCTCTCTGATTATTTATTCTAGTTTCGTGCATGGATTTGGTTTTGTTGTTGCAATTTGGTGAGGATTTTTGTATTTTTTTTTGGTGAATTCTTGACCATATTTTGATTAGTTTTGTTTCCAAATTAATGTCATTCGGAGCCAAATTGCAAAATTAGGGTTTGATTGAGGGTCTGGGATCTGATCACAAAGAAGCATCAAAATTGTATCTTGTTACTGTTAATGGGATCAAAAAGATTCAATCTTTATACTACCTTTCAGAGAAGAGAGGCTGTAGCAAGGACCTGAAGATCAATAGGGCTAGTTGTTTATTTTTTATTTTTTATGGGGAATACATGTGTAGGACCAAATCTAGGCAATAATGGATTCTTCAATACTGTTACTGCTGCTATTTGGCGTTCCCGGCCACCAGAGGACCGGTTGCACCTTCCTAAAGGAGAAGATAATAGCAAGAATAATGGTGATTCAGAAGCGGGTTCGGTTTGTGGATCAAAAAAATCTGAGGGTTCTAAAAAAGGATCAAATGATCATCCACCAATACTGGTCCAGAACACCCCGCCTGAACCAGTTAAAATGCCCAATGAAGCACCACCACCTAAAGTCATTGAGCATGAAAAGTCCATTAAGCAGGAAATGAGAGGAGTGGGAATTGGTCAGCCAGGGGAGGAGCAGAAGGGGAAGAAACCTACTCATGTTAAGAAGGTTTCGAGCGTAGCGCTTCAAATGGAATCTGTGTTAGGGAGGAAAACTGGGAATTTGAAGGATATTTATAGTTTAGGGAGGAAGCTTGGACAAGGGCAATTTGGAACAACGTTTCTTTGCATTGAGAAGGCGACTGGGAAGGAGTTTGCTTGCAAATCCATTGCGAAGAGGAAGTTGACGACGCAGGAGGATGTGGATGATGTTAGGAGGGAGATTCAGATAATGCATCATTTGGAGGGTCATCCTAATGTGATAAAAATTGTGGATGCTTATGAGGATGCTGTTGCAGTTCATGTCGTTATGGAACTTTGTTCTGGCGGGGAGCTTTTTGACAGAATTGTTCGGAGGGGGCATTATACGGAAAAACAGGCAGCTGAGCTTGCGAGGTTAATTGTTGGTGTTGTGGAAGCATGCCATTCTTTGGGTGTTATGCACCGGGATTTGAAGCCTGAGAATTTTCTGTTTGTCAGTCAGGAAGAGGAGTCGCCGCTTAAAACGATAGACTTTGGTCTCTCAGTGTTCTTCAGGCCAGGTACACATCTGAGCATCACTTTTATGTTTCAATGGTTGGATTTAGCACCCCTTTACTTGAAGCATTATTGAACTAGTGCTACACTAGCCTTTTCTTTGAACTCTATTATAGCTCTAGAGTTCTTGAAAATATATTCCATGCCATCCAAGTACAACAACAATAATTTACTGACTAAATGAATAAGAATATCAGCTCAATTATAAATAGCTTCTCTTTCTCACTTATGAAGATTTCCACTTGCCATGTGCTTTTCCTATATGAGAATAGAATGGCTTGCCCCCTTTTCTTGCCTATCAACCGTGGAAATAATTATCAAAGAGGAAGAATGGTTACTGTTGTTGTCACGGATATTGTTAATGGATAGGCGAAAGGTATGCTTGGTTTCTCAAATAGTAAGATGGTTGATTAGATGGATAAAAGCTTACTTTTGAAGTTTCTTCCCAAATTTAAAGAAGTTTTAGTTTGTAGTTAGATCTGAACTTATCCCCCTAAATAATTGCATTGAACTTATAGTTCTTGCTATTGAGATAAGGATAGAGATTTTGGTCTAAAATTTGAGGCAGTCTTGATCAAAACCTATTCTCTTCATGTTAACTATCATGATAAAAAATCTGGTATTGAGTATATATGGACACCTGGTAATGTTGTTCTCAGGCCCGATGTTCCGCCCCTTAGACCCTTAATCACATCTTTTGTGACGATCTCTGACTACCTGTCATATGCAGAGAACACTGCAGGTTCATTTTTGCTTTAGTTTAGATCAGGTGATTGATTCTTCCCGAGAAAATTCTCTGTGGGCCATAACAATCTTGAAGAGGGTGCTTTAGTTCAACAGAAAAAATCAGAATCCATACGAAATTAGTGCATGAGGAAATTGAGTGAAAGAGATTTATAGATCTGCTTAGAGCTTTCAATGAATAATAAACAGAGCTCTGATCAAGCCTGGCTGGACTTTATGAAAACATTTCCACCATTCACCTCTGATTTCGACAGTAAAAGCAAGCAAGCTGTGTCCAAACACACACAAGCAGGGTCATTGAAGTTTCAGTATCCAGATTTTGATTTTGATTTTGGCTTGGACGAACAAAAAATATATGAATATTTACTTTTATTTTGATAGCCTGCAGCGTGAGTTTCAATGCCAACATCTGAAAATTTGGAAATGATTTTCCATTCTAAAGCTGTTTGGAGCTGCCAATTGTGGCCTAAACAAGTGCCAGAGGCTGAATGTTGAACCTCTTAAGTTCCCAATACTTAACTGGCTTCTCATTGTAAGCTATTTTAAGTTTTTGTATGGTCGTAATGCACACAGTGGTTACAAAATATAGCAAAATTTACTGCTTCCTTATAATTTCTTAAATACACATCAGAATATAATTTTCTTCATTGACTATGCCAGACA
>Ga0325402_1004432_pt1 | contig 12924 bp, 13 predicted proteins | sample PopdelMetagenome_22_FD_207212 | JGI IMG/M metagenome (GOLD analysis project Ga0325402, IMG submission 207212) | Populus deltoides microbial communities from Bellville, Georgia, United States - Xylem-PdKOR-R3 | ecosystem: Host-associated > Plants > Phyllosphere > Stem > Wood/Secondary xylem... | reverse complement strand
AGTTGTGTAATAGATTCACCATGCTTCAATTGTTTTTTTTAATTCAGACGTGTTTGGAATTCTTGCTGGTTATGCATTTTAAAAAGTTATAAATTATTTTTGTTTAAAATTAATTTTTTTATATTATTCTGATGTATTTATATTAAAAATAATTTTTTAAAAATAAAAAATTATTATTAAATACATTTTTTAAATAAAAAACATTTTAAAAAACAATCACAATATAAAATACATATACATGCTTATATGTAAAATAATGTATTTCCTTAGGTTTCAAGTCACTTAAACCTTGCTATTGTCAATGTAAAAAAAAATATTTTAATATATTTATAAATATTTGTTTTTTTTAAAAGACAATTACCATAGTACTCACGTCCTGCACCAGTCAACAGTACAATGGAAGACTTGTCAACAGTCATATATTATACTGGGCTACAGAAGAAACCTAAACCCAAATCTGAACCCATGCCATGCCCCAGCCCATTGCAAGAATTGATTTGCAGCCATTGTCACTTCCCCAACCTTATCCACCACCCACTCAAACACACAGCATATGCTATTCCTTCCATGGATCCACTCCTTTTCTCCTCCTCCACCCAGAAACTCTCTACACACGTTGCTTTTTTGTCCATACCCTTTCAAACTCAACACACTGACAGGACATAGAAGCCAAGCCATAAAACACAAAAAAGTTCACTAATGGCTTGTGCAGCTACAAGAGCCACTTTCTCTTTCAACCTTCCTCAAGGACCTCAACTTCCCTCTCCGAAGTCCAGAACCCATCTCTCCAAAATATCATTCCTTTCCATTCATAAACCCCAAAAGACTCATTTTTTCTCTCTTCACTCCATTGATGTCTCCAAAGAAGACAAGACACCATCTTTATCAGATTCAAGCCTGACCAATCCACCAGCTGAGTCTCCTGTTGAAGAAGGAGAAGGAGAAGGAGAAGGAGAAGAACCAAAGTTTGACAAGAGGCGGTTAGAAGAGAAGTTTGCAGTTTTAAACACTGGGATTTATGAGTGTAGGTCTTGTGGTTACAAATATGACGAGTCAGTTGGTGACCCATCATATCCAATACCACCAGGGTTTCAGTTTGACAAGCTGCCTGGTGAATGGAGGTGTCCTACTTGTGGCGCTGCACAGAGTTTCTTTGTGAGTAAAAGTGTTGAGATTGCTGGGTTTGCGCAGAACCAGCAGTATGGATTAGGAGGCAATGCACTTACTTCTGGTCAAAAGGCTGTTCTAATATTTGGGACCTTGTTCTTCTTCTTTGTTTTGTTCTTGTCAGGGTATTTTCTGCAATAGTAAACGGTGAGGGTTTTCTTTTTTTGGTATTGTTATATGATGCTGTACTATATGTATTTGAAGTTAGTAATAATTGCATTTTGAGTTACACAAATACCAGAACATGGAGTTCGGAATCGAATTTCTTCTATCAAATGAAGATCTTTCGACTTTTGTCTCTCTTCATCTCCAGGCTCTATTGCTCAGTTAGCTCATTATTCATTGTTTTGTACTCTATCAAGCATGCACCTTGTCTATGTTGCAAAGAATTGCTGAAGCACAATTGACTGCAAAAAATGTGAGAACAAAAAAGCTTAGATTCATCGAGAATATAATGCGATGAAAGGCTTGAATGAGAAGGGGAGATGAACCTCTAATTGAACATGTTAACACAGAAACTTCATCAAGAATGGCGTTCCAACCCCAACTCCAACCCTGGATAGAAGGGGCATCTACAGAGAACCATCTCTGCCTCCTTGATCACCGGGAGAGCAAGCATGATACCGAAGGGGGGCTCTAGCAAGTTATTTCCAAGCCGTATGCAACTCCAGGTCAATTTCAGTCATAATCGCCTCACAAATTAAAAACACTGGACGATCAAGTTGTCAGGAGCAGATCGAGTTCTAAGTAGAAAACAGCTTCTACCTGTTATGCAATCGTTTATGGTTTCGTAAATAACAATCCTACAGATGCTGTCAGACTTGCACAGAAACTCTGAAAAAGCAAATAGTTCAAGTCACTAAAGAGGATACTGCATAGAATTAAATCCAGAATCATTACACCATCCAAAATAAGTAACATCCTGACAACGTTTCTGATCTTCCCGATATAAAACACTACGGAAGAAGACCCGATGTTGTAATTTCCAGTGATCCAGCCCGATTACAACAACACATTTGTATGATACAGTTATATGACAGCCCAGTAAACAAATAGGAAAATCCGGAAGAAAGAAACTGCAACATGAAAGAGGTAAGATGCAGTATGCTAACTCGCCCCAAATCAAAACTGGATCTCAAATGACCACCGTTCACTAAATTCAGCATGTTTCAGTATCCAAATAAAAGTCTTAACGGCCTCAGACTCTGGTGGATGCTTACCGTCCAGGAATAGCATTCTGTGGCTGTTTTACCCAAACCGAGTAAACTCGTCAGAAAATGAAGATCCATTGCCACAGCTATGTGGGTGGTCAGAAAATGTACAAGATTAACCAAATCTACAGTGTTACTGCTGTTTTAAATCTTATATTTCTTGAGCTAGAATATCTGACGTCTCCTGAGCTACTTGTGTCTTAACCTGGTAAACCTGCTTCAACTGCTTCTCATTTGGACCCCTTGATGTTGTGTCTTGTCTGAAGTACATTCCAGCGTCTCCTGCTGCTGTTTTGTTGATCCAATTGGTGGGTGGTGATGGAAGTGGACCTGTGTTATGCTCAAACTGATTGTATAAATTCGTTGTGTATCCTGGATTCGGAATTCGTGGTGAGATCACTGCAGGTGCCCTGCTTCTGAAATTTTCTTCCACAGTCAGAGCAGACACCCCAGTACTCAAATCATGGTACTGTTGATGGTACTGCACTCTGTCTTGAGGCCTAGAGTTGTGTCGATTGCCTTGCACACCATTTGATGAGACAGGATACATATGATTACTCATTAGGCCTTGCTGGTTATTGTAATGTGCATAATGATAGTTTGGATCGTCCCCATAGCCCCTTCCATAACCAGCTGGCCCAGCAGGTCTTGGCCTGTTGAATGTGTAATTGCCTCGAGAAGATGAGCCGTTTGGTTTGATATTAAGGGTGTTCTTGACAAGACGATGAGCTGCTTCCCCCAATACAGGGCCAGCTACTGCTCGGGGTACTTGTGGCCTGTAGGACAGGGACAGCACATGCAAATTAGTTCATTTGGGAGAGATAAGGAAAACTTGTAAGCCTTTGAATAAAATTCCTAACAATATATGTATTTGGTGAAAAAAGAAAAGATAATAAAGAAACCCCATCCTGTCTCCACAGATAAATGGATATGCATTGTCTGTTAAGAATAGTGATCATGACAGAATGTCAGGCATATTCAACCTGACCAACCGGACAGTTAAAGCAACCATACAGATGAACCATTGCAAAGATGTTTAAATGCATATTCATACCTTTCCCTGCCTTGCTGTCTGCGGCCATTATCTTCATGCCATAATGTGGGAAACAGTTTAATATCTGTAGGTTTTAAGATCTGCAAATAGCAAGAACACACCTCAAATTAGCCATGGGCATAAAGTCAAATTGCCAACTAATATCAAACACTGTGATGACACAACACATTATCAAAAGAAAATGTCTTCAAGGAAACAACATATGAGCATCCTTGCATCTGCAAACTGAACATGACCATTATATTACTATTGCATCAGCACTGACACCAATACAGTGGGGAGCAGCTTTAAAAAACAAAAACAAGCAACTCTACTGTGACAAAACTCAATTCAGAAACTTTCATTTCAATTTCCTTGAACACAAGGAATGCCTCCAGTTTACTGCCCAATTATACCTACAAAACACATGGCTAATACTAATCCAAAAGGTTGTTTAAACACAGCACTATGTCCAACTAATTTTCATAGAAGAATTCCAGTTTACTGCTCCAATAAACTCTGTAATTTGAAACACAGTAACACTACGATATATTATTCTGTACATGAATAGAATCACTACCCCTGTCATCAGTCGACAGGAACTTCATGTCCTTCACTTATCTACTCACAAAGAAATAAACCAAATCTACAAGCATCCGGAGCTTACAAACCTTTTCAGGCATGATTACACCCTCTGGAGGTTCTGGGATGTGTCTATGACTTGAAGGAGTTAGGTATGTGATATTTCTGCAAATAAAAAATGCACAGCATTACACCAAGGATCCATTAGCTTATAAAAACAGCAGTGGAAAAAGGTGAACTTACAAAACTTGGTTATACTCTAAGGCTGGCAATCCATTGATAGGAGAAGGGACCACACTTCTCCACACATTTCTTTCAGATAACCAAAGATAACCATTCATTCCACCACTGGAAAAAATAAGCAACAAATGAGATGATAAAGCCAGCACACATAAAAAATGATTTGAAACTTTTCAAACTAAAAGATCAATCCACAACAAGGCCAACTAACCTAGCTCTCGTGTCAATTTTCAAAGCAATTCTTTCACTAACAGGTAACCGATAGTTATGATGATAGTAAGAAATGACTTGTTGAAACAATGGATGAACAGGATGGACATATAGCAAATCAAGCATCACACTATTCCTGACCTGCTCTTCCTCCTGCAAATAGCAAATTAAAGATTAGCATACTTGACATCCAGACTATACAGAAGACTGATATGCCAGAAACAGCAACGCATAACTACTAAAGACTCAAACTTATTATAGGGGTGTGAACAGGACTGACTGCCAGCTTTAAACTACCATTGGTGCTTACAGATTAAATTTAAGGAGAAATTTGAGTACAGGAGGCTATATCAGAAACCAAAAAACTGATCAATTTGGTCTGGAAATGACTCAAAAAGTCAAAATGGATTATTCATGTACAAATTTTATAACAAAATTATTAAATCATGAAATTGGATATTTTTCTATTAAAAAATTTACAAAACTAGAAAAGAAAATAAGTAAAAAACTCCTAGGTTGACAGAAGGCATATGATTTTGGGTTTACAACCTCCTCCTTCCTTACAGTAACATGAAAAATAAACTTTTGTGAAACTTTTGTTGCAAAAGCATCTGTAACAAATAAATATATTTCCATGACATCCATATTTGAATTGATAGTGTCTCCTAAAATCTTAAATCATTACTCGGAATTGGTCTTTAAAATCCTTCTCTTTGCAAAAAACTTGGTTTCTAAGACAGTGGCATTTCTCCATTAAATTGGTTTTGCAAAATCTTAACTGCAATTATTTTACTTCAAGTTTCTGAAAATATCAGCGAGTAAAAGCCTCCAATAGATAGCTGAATATACAGAGAAGCAAGGAAAATGTAGTTTGTATTTACAAGAACATGTGCTGAGCAAAAGCCTCCAATAAAATGACTGATGCATACATGAGAAAAGAGAATGTAGTTTACTAAAGATGAAGTTATTGCATACTACTTTAAAACACTAAATACCATTAAAGTTCTTTCAAGCTTCTTTGTTTGGGCAAGCAATTTCCTCTCATCGATGAATGGCAATTTGGCAATACCCTGGCTTCCAATAAATATAAGGTAACTGTAATCAGTTGATAGCAGAAAAAAAAGTATAATTAAAACATCTGATTGATAACTGATTCAGAAGAATTTACCTGCCAAGCAAAGCGCTTGCCATTCATGTCAATTTCAAAATCTGCCCACAATAAAGAAACCCAATCAATCTTGTGCAGAAGATAAACATTCTTTGAGTAAATCGATAAATTTCTTTCCATCAATTCTTTTACCTGAGGGGAAGAATTGATGAATTGGGGAAGATGGGTTGGTCATCAATTTCCTGTATTCTTCTGGCAAAGCATTAGAACTGTAATACACACAACAGGAAAAAAATCAGCACAGAAAGAATAATCAGACAGAATCTCAAAAGTAAAATAGAAAAAAAAGGAGTTTGAAAAGAAAAAAAAAACACCTCGCAGCTGGTAGGGTCCCCATAAGTTGATCAAAGGGTTTGAATGGCTCTCCAAGAAAAAAGGTTATTTCTATCTCATCCAGATCCTTAATATCTGAAGCAAATGGAGCATAATGGTATGGATAAAACCTGAACATACAACAGAATTCAAAGTTTAATTAATTGCAGTAAAGAACAGTATCATATAAGCTTACAGAGTAATAGGAAGCCTTTTTTTTCATTTGATGAGGAGAGAAGGCAAAGCTAAATTTAGGTGTCACATGCCAGAGAAATTGGATTATCTGGCAGGTCATGCCTAAAAGCTCTGGGTCAAAACCACATACAGAACAGATAGAACTACATTTCTCAACTTTAAATGAGCCCGCTGTCCTCTTTTCCATTATTATTTTACCAGCACGTCAAAGTCTCATTTATAAAACTTCAAGAAACTACGCATTCATAAATAGGTTTGTATGTTTTGTGCACATGCTTGTACTTGAAATTCCAATAAAAAACTTTGTCAACCAAATAAAAAAAAAAGCCAGTGAAAAGAAGCATAATGACTTTCTAGTTTCAGCCATTATTGAACTAACCATTGCCAAGAGCAAACACCCTGGTAGTAATAGCGACAGACCCAACACAAACCTTCCACGTACTTCAAAACCTGCACAATCAAATGTTAATTTCATGTTTTTCAGATACATGATTGATCATATAGAAAACAAGTGATGGGGAGAGGGAACAGACAAAAAGGAAAAAAATTAGCAACTTAACAAAAAATTTATACTCCAGAAATCATATTTTGCATACTCCCCCACATTCCAACTTTTCTGTCACTCCATGTTTCTATTTGTTATGATGATAATCACTTACTTTTTCTCTGTTTATGTACTCTTTTCTTTTATTTTCTTTTTTTGGTGAAGACAGTGCATAATAGCATTCCATTCAAGGAAAAACATATAAAATTCCTTGATTTTCAAAAAGCAACCTTAATTTTCTTGATGTAAATCTGTGCAAGTTCACCTTATTATATTACACTTTAAATCCAAAGTCAATATACGATGAAAAATCTTAAAATGAAAAGGTGGAGAAAATATGGGTTTGGGATGATATTAAACCAAAAACAATCACATCAAAAGGATTTTTAATCATTCATAGAAAAAAAATTCTTGGGGACTGGAAACTAGAAGCAGATAGCACAACAGTACTTAAAGATCATCCAGATGAACGAATAACTGAACTCTTAGGAACTGGAAATGGAAAACCAACAGCCAATTAATAGCACAACAGTAAGGCCAGGGTCACTCGAAGATCACCTAGCTAAACTAACAACTATAATGAACACCAGCCCAGCCCAAGGTGTATCAGTTAGAAAAAGAGATACGAAAGACTCATCTGCATGTATTTCATCATGCCAAGGGATCTTATAATGAAGCACAGAGCATATAACTTGCAGTACACAAAATATAATTAGAAACGTACAAGCAAACTTGCAGCTTTTATATTCGAGCCAGGGGGTTTTTTAGGTGAGGAAGGACTGGAGGGGGGAGACAGCCGGTTGTCATGAACTACCGTGTCCAAACAAACTCTTGCAATCAAGAGAAAACCCAGATAATAAACTCTATGACTAAGTTGCGGAGCTAATTGCATTGATGAGGAGAAAGAAACTAACTTACCACATCTTTTTTAACTTTGTCAATCTCCTCTTCATTTGATAAATCAAATTTCTCAGCATAATATCTCTCTTTGTATCCAGGCTCCCCTAATTTAACCTGAGAACAAGAAAAATTAACCGAATTTTATGCCAGGAAAATGGACAGCCAGGAAGACAAAACACTGGCTTTCAAATGGACTGACCTTGTCCTCAGTTGGCATGCAAATATCAAACAGAAAAGGAGCATGCTCAAGTGGATATTCAATATTAAGACACTCACTGCTGAACTAAAATAATCTTTCATTTTTGAACCACAAAATAAAAGCCACATTGATAACAGGTAAAATAAGACATCCATAAGATACAAATTAACCAGTTCAAAAGCAATCATCATTTTTGGAAACATACAAATCTAATATAGAAAATCCCCAGGACACCAAACACAACATTGGAAGCATATGCTCCTCTAAGGAGCTTTTGACTATTCATGGCGAAGGAAGCCCGAAAAATGAGAGAGGATTGAGGTTGCTGTCAAAAACTAAATGTTAATGAATTGATAATAGGCTCATTTTTGTTTAATATAGGTCCTAAACAAATTCTCTGCAGGCAAACTCAAATCATAACACATTTATTTAAATCCACATCATCAAATGAAAACACTTTAACCACAAACCTTATCTACAGGTGGTGCTTGTATCTCTTCAGAGAGATCTCTTCTTGCTTTGTGTTTCATTTCTTCATTATTCTCGAAAGCCTGAAAATGGATAATCCACATAAGTGCAAACAGGAAAAAAAACTGAGAAGACTGTTTGTATATGATTCCAAAGCTCAAAATTTGCCACAGAAGAAAAATAGAAAGAAGAGTAAATAAAGTCTGCTTTAGAATGAATGTACAAAAATTTGATGTGAATCTTAGAGAACCAAGAATTTCAAAAAAAAAAAAAGTGTGGTTCCCTCAAATTCACCAGCTCCAGCACACAGATCAAAATCTTATTACTAGACCAATTTTCAAAGTGCGTCTTAGACTTTGTACCTTATGGTTCACGTAATCCAATACTACTGGCTAATAAAGATAAATCAGGAGCAGCATATGAGGTTATTTAAGGCCGCATATCCCATGTACTGTATGGATCAGATTTACAGTTACAGATAAGTTAAATCATCACCAAGATTTTACATAAATTAACATCTAAACATAAAATGTTTCTAGCCAACAAGGTCCAAGAAGAGTGAGCATGCCAATACCAACAATGAATAATAAGAAAACAGACACGTTCACATTAGACCATTCGATGATAACTGAAGAGAGAAAGACCATGCATAGAGAAAGAAAGAACCTGTTGTATACGAGCCCTCTTCTGAAAGATTTGCTCCTCGTAAACAGCAACAGACTGAATAAAGTGTTCTACTTTATCAAGGAAAACCTGGATACACAAGCTAATTGTAATCAGAATGTTTATTAGAACTCATATTACCAAATAATGGTAGAATCATTCCCTGGAAGAAACCTACAATGCAACATAAGCATAAGAAAAGCAAGCCATGAAAATTTAAAAGGGGAAAGAGATGGAAGAACTAGTTTTTGGCAAGTCTAGCAGAGAGAAGGAACTGCATAACCATGTGAATATAGCTGAGCCAGTGAACCTAGAAACAGCAGATGTTATGAGGCTCGGGAAGCTACATCTAAGCCTGTCCCAATCATTTTTTTCAGGACCCAAGCTCAGTCAAGATTGCTTTCATGATATTGGCAACAAAGAGCGATAACAAATAAAATGAGTCTACAAGCCAAGTAAGACTTTCAGAACCAAAAACAAACTTCTTTGAAAGAAAAAGAGAAAAAAAAAGTAGTCTGGAATAAATAGGGATCAAGACAGGCCATAACATGTCTATACCCTCACTAGAACCCACTGAATATTACAGCACATGTTTAGCAAGGAGGTCATTCTGGAAATTCAAGTTTATAAGTTGAGCACAACCTAAATTTGATTTCCAAGAAGTAAAATAAAAGAGATACAAACAAAAAGGTTGGAATTGGGCAACTATGATCTAATTCTAACAGAAGATAAATTAAATGCATCAATAATATATGAACTACCTAATATTTAGAACAATACCATCCTGCAAACATAAAGCCCAAAATCTCATGTTACCATGGATGTCCTCATGTGACAGCTAGTCCACATCAATTCAGATAGCTATAGGATGAAATGGAAGGGTTTAAAGAGTTCAAAATTAAGTCTGAAATTAGAAAACTCAGATGTTAGCCTAAACTTTACAGGGTTGCATACAGTTTCCAACTGATCATAATTGTGATAACTGAACAAAGACAGATGTACAGTATAAAATTAGACTAAGGCAGTATTCCAATTCTTTAACAGACTTTGATATAAGAAACATGAACCAATCCCAATTCCAAAGTATAATCAAAGATAGAAGTCATGTAGAGAGCATAAAAAAGAAAATTTACCTCACCCGCAAGAGTAAGATAACCACCCATTGCAGAGAACTCCCTTCTATAAATATGCATCAGTAAGTTTATAGCACCCTGAATCAGGAAAGGAGGTAATGATGAAATTAATAAAATTTAAAGAGTCAAATACATTGTGTAGACAGCATTAGGAAGAAAAAAGCAGCGAAGAGAAAACCAAGAGGCAACAAGACTGCAAAACAAAATTATAGCCCACATGAATAAAATAGCAATATCTTTCTTTTCTGTTGACAAAACAAGATTAGATTTCATCACAAAAGGTAGAAGAGAGAGGTTGGAGAATAAGAGACAGTGAGTGCCATTTACTGTTATAGCTTAAAAGCCTCCAAAAGAACTAGATGCAGAGCAACACAAACAAGCTATAAAACAAAAAAAAACCACTACATCCCACAATAATTGTTTGCTAAGAATTGATCTTTGAAAAATAAACTGAATGGAATTCATCATGTTGTTCAGCTCCAAACTCATTTTCGTAACCATTGCTCATTACTTACATACCTCCCGAATTTCCAATGTTGGCATATGCGGAAGAAAATCATTGCCAACAAAAAAACACATAAACACAAAGTCATCCACTATCTTTTCGAAGTCAATTGCAAATGGTGGGTTTGGAATGTCCAGATCATATTGCAGATATTCTCGCAAAACCCAGATGTTGAGAAACTGTTAAAATAAGGATATGATTTAGAAGTAGTGAGACAAGAGATGGAAAAGAATGGAAATAGTTGATGTCTGTTCTTCGACCTGATATTTCTTCTTGTGAATTGGGGTATCATCTACCACATTCCAATCTAAAGCATCATCTCCTTGCTTACCACGACATTCAGCTGCAAGATGACCAGCTTGACCACAGAGAAAACATTTATCCTGTTGCCCTGGAAATATGACCATCTGTACAATCCAGGAATATAAAATTTATGGATTGAATAACAATCAGATGGAAACAACAATGAAAATTTTAGGAAACTTGAGCTCCAAACCTCTCTTAATATTGAAAAGTGAACCTCGTGCGTAGCTAAAGACAGCATAATCAAATCCGCATCCTAATCACAAACAAAATATTTTCATTAGCAGTTAGGTGTCAAATTAATAACAAAATAATAAGACCAGGAAAATGACAATTTGCCTAGAATCAGAAACACACTAACCAGACCATACAGACAGTGGCGTGTGTTTGGATTGAAACCGGGAATGTTGCGTTGCAATCTTATATAAGACATGATTTTGTGTTCTCCCTCACCAGGAACATTTGCATCAGAAAGAATAACCTTCAAATAATCACCCAATGCAGCCCCATAAATAAATTTAGAGAACACAAAGTATCCTGAAAAGCCAGATGTATATTCAAAAAGATACAGAAGGGATTACTCCACGAACAAGGAATCATCCGATCTACAACAAACTAAGCCAAAGGATGACATCCCTCACACCTTGGTATTCTGCCAGCCTGGATTGTGATTCAATCTACTTTGTATATAATACTGAAGCGCAATCGAAAGAACTGCCATAAATTGAGTGCCAGGTGTTATAACATTAGAATCACGTGTTTCGGGCTTTTCTTTAACAGATAAAAGTACCCCCTCAGCCTCAAACTCTTTCCTCAGCCTTTCTTCTTCAGCTTCCTAAATACATTATAAATAAAGTAACACTGAGTTCAACACTTTCACATAAGAGGATCCACTAAAAAAACCCATTAAAATATCTCAATCTTACTGCTTGAGCAGCATCTTTCGCAGCTCTAAACCGTCGTGACCGTTGCTGATTCATTTTAGCTCTTGGAGCAACCCCATCTACAATTAACTCAAGTAGGAAAAAAAGAATCAACTTTAAATGATTTTAAATTCAATAAATACAAAAAACAAAAAAGAAAACCCAAATTCAAAAAGAACCCTACCAATTGCCATAAAAAGTAGCTTCCTTGGACGAACCAAAGCAAATAAATGATCAATGTAAACAAATATAGACTTGAACACATCATCATAAGTAGCAGGTGCAGGCTGTAAATAAAATCAGAAGTAAGAAACCATTCAGCTTATTCAATTACACCGAAAAAATAAAATAAAAAAACTCTTCTAAACCCAAATCATCAAAGTTGACAAGTGACAGCAATCAAATTGCACACACAAAGGAGATCTTTGAAATCTTACAATATAAATTTCTACATCCAGTGAAAATATGAAAATTGACAACATTTAAATATCACACACAAAACAATCCCATCTTTTAAACCTTACCGAAGCCCTATAACTTGGCTAAAACTGTAAATGCATGTTCGTTTTAAACACTATCCATCAAAATTAACAACAATGACATTAAACACGCAAAAAACACCTCAAGCAAACCCTAACTAAAACTTTACAATCTGCACAAGTATAGGCCTGCAGCAAACACTAACCATCAAAATTTAACAACAGTCAATTCCGTTTGCATCAAAATTTAACAAGAATTAAATTCCAAGTTGCTCCTTCAAAACCCTAGAAAACTAAAACTTTCGCAAAGCAAGTAAAAGTTTGTAAAAAAGGACCTTTCCTTCAGGATGGAAGCAGGGATGGATAATCCCGTTCATATCCAGATACAAATTATCGTACTCGATACCATTAGGGTTAGGTTTTGAAACATCGATTGGTTTAGAGTTTCCATTCGAATCTTCTTGAGGTTCCTCTTCAATTACATCAACAATTGATAGTGGGTACCGGTCTGCGAGCCACCTATAGAACGCCGGCACACCCATGGTGGGACTTTCTGGCTAAGTCAGGCTCTGGTTCGATCGAGATCGAAGAATTGGAGAGAGTGGTTTTACTTGGGGGTTTTGATTGAGAGGGAGGGATCAGTTTGGCGGTGATAGGTACGGTGCTTGCGGTGGCAGGTGAATGGACGA
>Ga0325402_1004429_pt1 | contig 12928 bp, 10 predicted proteins | sample PopdelMetagenome_22_FD_207212 | JGI IMG/M metagenome (GOLD analysis project Ga0325402, IMG submission 207212) | Populus deltoides microbial communities from Bellville, Georgia, United States - Xylem-PdKOR-R3 | ecosystem: Host-associated > Plants > Phyllosphere > Stem > Wood/Secondary xylem... | reverse complement strand
ACTTGTACAACTTACCCAATCTAGGAGGCATACAAAATCTTCATCATGTCGAAATCTCATGTTGTTCATCCCAGCAACAATTTCCAATGCAACAACACCAAAACTGTAAACATCTGCCTTATAGGTCAAGTAACCATATAATGCATATTCTGGTGCCATGTATCCCCTGCACGGGAAAAAATAACTCAATGAACTTAGCTTCACTAAAACAAGTAAAAAAAAAATGCTAAATTTAAGTAATTCATTCATAGTGGTACTGAGGTTGTCAGTAAATATGCCCATCTATATCGTAATTATTGTATTCTGATCAAGGTCAACATTAGTCAAATATTAGTTTTGTTTAACCAAACTACTTGAAAAAGAAAGCTGCAGTGATACTGGAGATATGCACAAACACTAGCTGAAGAGTGAAACGGGGAGATATCAGATACTCACATAGTTCCAGCAACTCTGGTGGTGATATGGGTATTGTCCTCCTCGTCAAGCTTTGCCATGCCAAAATCAGAAATTTTGGCATTCATATCCCCATCAAGGAGGACATTTGTAGCTTTTATGTCTCTATGAACAATTTTTAGAGTGGATTCCTCATGCAGGAAAGCTAGACCTTTTGCTATACCAACACAAATCCTCCGCCTAGTATGCCAGTCTAGCTTTCTCTGGTCTTCCTTTTTTCCTGTAATCAGTATGCATAGCCCAACCAATCAAGCTTTGTACCTTAATACTTTCTGTTATCCATTCACAGTGCTTTAGTTTCTTAAATCAATTTATAAACGATACTTGAAGGAAATGAGCATATCGTACCGTACAAAACATGTGCAAGGCTATTGTTTTCCATGTATTCATATACCAGTAACAATTGCTTCCCCTCAATGCAGCATCCATACAATCTAACAAGATTTGGGTGTTGCAAAGCAGAAATCATTCCTATTTCATTCACAAATTCACGATTTCCCTGCTTTGATTTGGCCGAAAGCTGCTTAACTGCAATTATAGTACCATCTGATAGCACTCCCTGAAACGAGAAGAAATTTTAGATAAATAAGGAAATGGATTCACTCAGGTCATTCTTCAATGTTATAAAGTGTAAGAAAAAAGAAAATACTTGATAAGTAGAAAGATGAAAGAAAAAGTTGCGCTATACTTTGTAGACACTTCCAAAACCACCTTCTCCAAGTTTGTTTTCTGGATCAAAGTCATTTGTTGCAGCTTTGATTTGTCTGAAGGTGAAGATACCAGTTACCAGATCTAACCCAACTAGTTCTGCCCAAGGAACAAAGAGGATAAGTTGTGCTGCACAAATGATTCATCAGGAAAAAACTAACTTGTAAAAATACATGTCACTCATGGTGAAAAGATCTCAGCCTTGCACCACACTTGTATAAATCTGAGAGACCAAAAATGATACATTTCAGATTTTAGACATGCCTACTTCTCCTTCCTAGCATCTTAACATGAGCCATCCTACTGCGTGAAAAAGACAAGCATGTGACAAAAAACCTTATATGATGAACAAATTAGGTCACACAATCATCACTGTGAAAGGGAAGAACAAATACTTTTTGCAATCCTACAGTACACAGCCTTGAGGTTGCTAATTTTCATTTTTTAAAGTATGTATTAATAGGAACAATAGAACTCGCAGATCGAAATAATGTTTATACAGTACCCGGATCCCTTGATTTCTTTCCTCCAAGATAACCTTTCCACCAAAGAGTAAATAGAAGCACGAAAATGAAGAACAATGGCAAAACCACAGCACCAGCAACAATGAGTCTCTTCCTCTTGCCTTTATTAGGAGGCTTGAATTCTATGCAGAAATTGAAACAGAAACAGCAATTAATGTCAGATTATAGAGTTATTCATTTCTATCCGCTTCATTATACATCAACCTACTCCATGCAACATTGAAGTGTATATCAAAATTTCAGATATAAATGGTATGACTCACGAGATTCTATATCAATGGCTGATATTAAAGGACCATATATTCCAATTTTTGGTGATGTTGTCGTCCCTTTCCCAGCCCAATGAAGGCGGATCTCTAAAGCTCTATCCGTAACTAATGCTGTAGAATTATGAATGTATACCTTATCTACCCCTTGTGCTGCCTTTACAATATCAAAATCCTTTAACACAACTATGTCCTGCAAGAACAATTCTTCAATCAATTAGTCTCTTATTACAAAAGGAATAAATATGTGATCTTTAATACCTGAATATAAACGTCAAATATCCTTCTTCCAAGACTATAGAAGGATTTGTTGTCCCTCATTACTATTTCTGCAAAGTGAAGCTTCACAGTGTAATTCCCATTTACTAGACAGCGCACGTGGTATGTGAGAGACAAAGGAGTGAGGCGTGCATTTGTGTACAGTTGAGAGTTGCTCATTCTGAGTATGGACTTATTTTGTGCCATGTAGTCATCTGCAGTAGGACGAACATCCCAAACATGTCCTGTGGTACTTAATTGCCAAACCTCTCTTTTTGGTACATATTTTGTTGCACCTCCAGGCTCATCATCTGCTTCATAGATGGTATTTCCGATGGTGGTTTCTGGTCCACCACAATTTATGTGCACCGAGTATTGGTCTACACAGAATTGTGAAAATGTTGATGGTTATTAATGAGCATTGAGAACACAAGAAACAAATGTAATTTACTTTGGGATATCTGACTGAACATAAAACGTCATAGCATTACAAAACAAAGAAGAACATATACCATAATTTTAAGTACCTTTTGAACAATAATCAGTCAGGCATTCAACAGGTTTCCTGGACAGATTGGCGAGAGAGAACCGTCAGCTTATCTTAAAAAACAGAAACTGAAAAAGAGGAGAAAATGAAATGACATCTTATTGGAGTAGAAGCTTACGAGTAGTTCCCTCCCCAAGAACTTTTGAACAAATTCCTGCCAAACCAACACAGAAGTTAATTTTGAATGCAGACACAGAGGAAGCTGATATTCCCCAATTAAAGGAAAGACAAGGAAAAAGAAGTCAAACTTACAGTGTTTCTTTGCAATTAGGTGGCGAAGGGATTTCAGTGAAATTGTTGTAAGATAGATCGAATTCACTGCATGCAAAGACAGCTTCTTTCAACATTCAGACAACTTTGCACAAATTTTTAGAATACTTGATAAAGTTATTGACATAAACTTTAAAGATATTGAAATTGGATATAGCTTGATTATTCTTCAAAATCTAGGACTATTCTTAAGCTACAGACCAATCATTAATCCTTCAAAACTACAAAAATAATGACTTTATGCTCTTACACGACAAGGGCAAACTCAAGTTTCCGGTAAAAGTCAATCATTTTAGTCATTCATATGACATGGTAGAGTGGATGGATAAAGAATTCCATAATTCTCTGTATTATGCATGCATCAAAGGTTTTTTTTTATATAAAAGTACACGTTTCCTAGGAAAGAATAATAAATATATTATGAACTGAAATTTCTAACATAATTCATATAGAAATTAAGAAAAATAGCATACTAGCGAGTATTTCTGCTCTCAATCCAGGTTGGGATGGATCCAGAAAGCATGTTCCTTGTAAGATACCTACACAACAAGCAAAAATTATCATTCAAATGAATATCTATCCATGACTACTGTTGCCAAATCCTGTCCTGAGAATGGAAAACAATTTTGAAGCTTAGTTGATGGCTTGGGACAATAAGAATATCCTATCAGACACATAAACTACACAAGATGATCATATGAATTATCGTATACACTAAATATCAAATCTGAGCTAGTTTAATATACTTAAGTAGAGCACTTGCTGCTGGATTTGGGTTGCAAACTAACAAAAGATGACTACTGAAGAAAGCCACCCTCGTGAATCTAGAATACTTACATTTTCTCCAAGCTTACTAGGGAATCATAATTTGTTGGAAGATCACCTTTCAATCTGTTGAAACTGAGATCCCTGTAACCAGAAAGAAAAGGAAGCACAGATTATTTGTAACACTACATTATGGAAATTGTTTGAAAAAAGGTACAAATAATAACTAATTAGCAATCTAAAGTAGGCTGCTCTAAGTATGCTTGGAATTCATATAACAATATTCGTATGGAAGAATGACAAAATTGACAATAAGGGTTAGGGTAGATTACAAAACTTTCAGTCGTGTCATTGTTGTCAAGTATGGGGGAAAAGATCCTGACAAGTTGCAGTTGCTTAACATCCTGCATCATACATTTCTTTCATGTAAGCTAAATACTGCATTGTAAATATCCTGATATGACTGCATCAATTGCGAGAATGACTCACAAATAGGTCATGCCTTCCATAGGTTCTATGTTTGGAAACTCTGAACCATCTCCAAGCAAGTTACTGATTCTTCTGGGAAATAATAACCACATATAAATGTGAGATGTCTATGTTTTTATAGAAGAAGCTTTTGCATCTGTAAAAGAATACAAGATTACATATTAACTAAGACCAATGAACACAACTTACAGTTCAGTTATACCAGTCAAGAGAGAAATGTCTGAAGGAATCGGTCCTGAGAAACCACCAGCTTGGATCTCTCTGTTAATATAAAATTTGAGGTTGATTAGTTTCTGCTTCCAGAGCTGCAATGATAAGATTTAGAATTTGTGGTGGAAAGAAGCACATACAATTTATCAAGTTGTTTCCAGCTTTGAATAAAATCAGGTATTCTTCCAATGAAGTTATTACTGCTAAGCCTACTGCACTTGCCCAACACCGAAGACAATGAAGAAACTTAGAGACTCAAGTGATGAAACTGTTATCAAATACCAAAACCATAAGTTATAAGAACCTACAGTTCCTTTAATTTGGTCAAATTAGCAAGGGCCAGGGGTAGCTCTCCAGTGAGATTGTTGGCACTAAGAGTGCTGCAATAACAAAAATTGATGTCAACTTAGTTCAACTGTATTCATCACATGAAATTTACCATTCAATAACCAGATATGGATTTCTAAGATAAAAGGTTGATTGGACTGACATATTCTCCAGGTTAGTCAAGTTTCCAAGTTCAGGGGGGACTGTTCCTGAAAACATATTGTTCTGAAGGTTCCTGCATGAAAGCAGGCCCTCAATATTACCACTGGCTAAACATTTGAACAGCTTCAAAATGAAAAGGAGACAAGAAACTGATGAATACAAAACACATACAAGTATCTAAGTGTGGTAATCCTTCCCAGGTAACTAGGAATTGGTCCAGTTAAGTGGTTCACGGCAACAGACCTGCAGCATATGCAATCAATTAATTCAGTAAGGCTAAGCAATTCATTAGCAGAAAAAAACATGAAAATGCATCAATTTCTTACAATATTTCCAACTTTGTACTAGCCCATTCCTGTGGTATGGTACCACTCAGGTAGTTGGCCCACAGATCACTGCAAGGTAGATAGAATCTCTAATTGAATTGAATCATATGTTCAGAATTCATAATTGCAAAAATTTAAAGATGCAGTAATTGAAAGCACTTCTTACAGATTCTTAAGGTAAGGTAATTTCACAATAGATTTTGGGAGACTACCGGCAAGATCTTGCCCTTTGAGAAATCTGCTTTGCAAGAACACTTGGACCCATCAATTCCTCATTAAAAGGTGAAAAATCCCAAACTTCAAACATTGCAAATCAACTTTCTACAAAAAGGAATATACAAAATAATAGACAATTAATGGACCCAAAATCCTTTGACATCTAGCAGTACTCACCTTCTCTTTAATTGATTCTAAAGCCTAAAAGCTTAAAAAGTTAAATCAAATCTTAGATAAACATCATTTCTCTGCAATAAACTAAATTCTTAGCATGATCATTGTTTCTTCACAATTTCATCTGAATTTCCCAGCTTCACCTCAATCTTGCTTCATCCATCAGCTAAACCAACAATATCACAAACTTTTACAAATTAATTCAAAAGGGTTCTGGCCTTTCAGCTAGCTACCATCACAACTTTGGTGAAATCCCAAGAAAATAGACAATCCTAGGCTAAAAATTCAGCTATCTACAACGCTGCTGATAAAGATACTGTCTTGTTCCTAACTCTGCCATATCCACACATAGATGCTACGAAGTTAATCAATTAAAAGGGGGAAAAAAGCATGGACTATTAAGAGAAGAAATATACATGGCAACAATGTGGCACACACCCCCAGGAAATGAGCAATCGCAAACAACTTTATTATCAAACATCGGCCTTTGAGATGAAGTTGGTGTTACCCAGCTTGTCTCATTACTGCATGGATCCACATTATTATTCCAGTCCCTCTTCCCTACTTGTGTTGCTATTTCAAGTAAAGCAATCGCTGCAGGGAAAAAAAAAACCTTCTATGTCTGAGTTAGTAAAAAATTACAAGGTAGATGATATCTTTAAAAAATTAAACATACACAGGTACCTTCATCAGAAGCAAGAAGCCCAGCTTGCGCCTCCAGTTTTACTGCTTTCATGCAAAAAGTTAGTAGCATAAGCAAAAGGAAGCTAAAGGTCATCCTCAAAATATCAGAAACAGCAGCAGCCATCTTCTTTCTCTGTAATGAACTTGCTATCTTCTCCTTGATTGCCTTAAACCTTGATAGCCTCTCTGAAAAGGACTTTTCAATGTACTGTAAGAGTCAAGCATACATGCACTGGATCAGATAAAAATAAGATAAAACAAGTCCAGAAGTAATCGTTTGTTCGTACCAAGACACATGGCCCTTTCCTTTTTTAGAGCATCTCCCTTGGAGATGATAAATGAAAAGCAAAAAAAAAAAAAAAAAAAAAAGACTTTTCAATATATATATATATATATATATTAAGGGGGTGCTTAATAAAATAAAATATCACTTCACTCTTTTTCTTACAAAAATATTATTCTTACTCATGTTGTAAAAATATCATAATACTAATTATAATAATGTTTTTTTACTTGCTTTTTTAATATATATATATATATATATATATATATATTTTATAAAATTATCTTAATTTTAAGAGTCATGTTTTTGGTTTAATAAGTTTATTTGAATTGAGTGGAGTTATTTATTTTTTATTAATTAAATATTTTTTTAATTTTATTTTTAATATTAAATTAATATAAAATCATCAAAATTGCATAATGTATATAGCAGATATTACCCATGGTCGTATCATGATCCAAACGAGGCACGCTTTTTATCACCTTCAAATTTGCGATTCAAAAACCTCGCCTTCAACTCAAGATATTTAGAAAAAAAAAAAGATTTCTCTTAGTTTATCTATTCCGAACGGGTCAAAGCTATAACTTGTGAAGGCTTTCGGTTTGCAAGTGGGAATTTGAATGGTTAGGTTCCATGGAAGTTTTCAGTGATGGTGGGCTGTAAAGGTTTTTTTAAGTGTAAAAGTCAAGTCACGTTATGTACAAATCACCTAATCTTGTCTGTTAGAAGATAAGAAATAATATAAAACGAGATGAATGAGGTGCTGTTGTTGGTTTATAAAATAAATCTATTTAATAGTGGTATAATTATAAATCAACACTAGATAAGTAATGTAAACTAAATGTATGATGGAGTCAATATTTCATGACAGAAAAAAAAGTTATGTTAGTGATTAAAATTTAGAGATTGAACAAAATGATTTATAGCAATCTACAGTGTTTTGGGAGGAAAGATACAGTGCTTTCGGCACATGATTTAGCTTTTTTGTTAATAAAAAGAAAAAAAATTACAAAGCTAAATTCTCTACCAACTTAACATTAAAAAAAAACCAACAAAGATAATTTTGAAATGAAAAAAACCATTGAGGAAAAACGTTGTATCAATTGACAATGTTTTGTGAGGAAAACTACAGTGTTTTCCCCAACAAAATAAAATAAAAAACCATTTAGAGGAATACTGTAGCAATCCATAATGTTTTGTGAGAAAAACTACAACGCTTTCCCCATATGATTTAGCTTTATTGTAATTATAATTCTTAACCAACTTAATATTAAAAAAAATAGACAGATAATTTTGGAAAAAATAATAAAAAAATCATATGGGAAAACACTGCAATAATTCACAGTGTTTTAAAGAAAAAAATTATAAAGCTAAATTCTTAATCAGCTCAATATTAAAAAAACCAAATCGACAGAGACAATTTTAGAAAAAAAAAACACAAAAAAAGGGAAAAAAAATCATGTTGGAAACACTGTAACAATTCATAGTGTTTTATGATGAAAGCTACAGTGCTTCCCCACATGATTTAACCTTATTTGTAATGACTTGTAATTGTAATTTTCAACAATGTTTTGTGAGGAAAACTACAGTGCTTTTCCCACATGATTAAGTTTTATTACAAAGTTAAATTATGACCAACTCAATATTAAAAAAAATAAAATCGACGAAGATAATTTTGGAAAAAAATATTATAAAAAAAGAAAACACAAAATAAACTGGAAAAAAACCATGTGAGTAAAAACTGTATCAATCCATAGTGTTTTGTGAGGAAAAACTTGTATTTACTTGTAATTGCAATTCTTAAACAGCTTAATATTTAGAAAATAAAATTAACAAAGACAATTTTAGAGAAAAACATAACAAAACAGAAAAAAATCATATGAGAAAAAACACTGTAGCACTGGAGGAATGGAAGATATATAGAACGAAATAAATTGCTACAATTTTCCATTAAGATATCTTTTGTAAGCAAATTAAAAATATCTCTAATTAAAATTATTTTCTTAATCAATAATAATTGTAAAATTCAAATGAAATATCATATTATTTACATCAAAAGCAACCATAATTAATAACTTTCATCGTATCTTTTATACAAATATGTGCTATTAATACTAATAAGTGATCTATAATACTTGAAACTTTAATCATAAGGTTTAAATGACAAAAAATCTCTTTCAAAAACCATTATATTATTATCAAGATTTTCTTTGTATGTCCAATCAACAACTATTCCAGGATTTAATTCATTTATTGTCAACAACAACTTGGATAATTTTTCAAAAAACTTCTCATGTGAACTAAAAAAATACTCAAACACCTTCTATTTTGTAACTCATTTCATATGATATTTTAAACTTGTAATGCAATTTTATTTCATCTTGTATGCTTACAACCGTCATTGAAAGACATTTTATAACAAGAGTTGATATAGCATTAGCAATAAAACTTGCATCAAGCTGATGGTGATCTTTCTGGATAAAGGTTGAAACACATGTGTGTGGTCCTTTTAACTTTGCTATCTCAAATGAATCCAACATTTTCTGATACCCCCACGTAAACACCACTTAAATTAAGATGCTTGCACACATTGTAATTAAACAAATATAGAGTTCGACAGTTGGATTCGGTATTCAATCGAATGTGCAATATGTCACTGTATAACTACATTAACCAATTCATTTTTACTATTAAATGTTTGTTCAACCTCTAAATCAAACCCTCTTGATATACATCTATGACTAAGTGTCCAATTATGAGAAACAACAAAATTAGATCCAAAAACATCTATAAACTCAGGAACAAGAGGTATGATTTCATTATCAACATCATCATCATCATTATCATTAATATTTACTGTCACATTTGGGTCTAACATATCATCATCTTCATTGTTATATAGGCTTAAAATAGTAAAATCAATGTTAATCAACAAATGGATATTCAAACATAGTTTCATCTATTCTTTGTAACAAATCATTCAACAATAAACTATTTATCCAACAATTATTAAGCGTGGTTAATTACATTATTAGCTGATTCTAACAATTCATATGAAATTCTTAATTCAGTAACTTATCCAAAACTAAATGCAACATATAATTAACTGAAATAATTAATTCATAATTAATTTAACATGTTTTAATGTTCAATTATATCAAATCAACACTAATTAATGGTATTCTAAACTAATTTATCATTAGTTCAACAAACCCTAAACTCAACCTAAACAATTATTTCATTTCAACCAAACCAAACACAAATTCATAGAAATATAATATGTTTACCTTGATTGTAGGACTAGAAAAAGGATGGGGATCTACTTACAGAGGTGGCAACGACGACAACAATGGAGTTTTAATAGAAAAACATTTAAGGATGCTTAAAGACTAGGATTGACTCGATTTTTTTGGTGTTTTAAGGGGAAAAAACATGTGTTTGGTGTTTTTTTTAGAGAGATATAAGCTAGGGTCATTAGTTTGTAGAGAGAGAGAGAGAGCTGCTTCTTTTGTATTTTTTGATTCAGAGATTGTTTAAATTTCACGATATGTCGCACTCCATAAATGTGACATGTTAAGTTGTATTTTAAAAGCGCGACAATATGAAAGTGTTCTATTTCACCAAATTTTTTTCAAATAGTATTATTCCACCAAAACTCTCAATTTACTGTGCTATTTTTTTTTAAATAAAAAACCCTTTATGGCCTAATGCTCTTAGACTAAGGACGAACCTGGAAACTGATCTGGTTTGTCCTTTTATTATTATTATTATTATTATTATTATTATTATTATTTATTTTTTTTAAAGCAACCATGAAATTATTTTAAAACTTATCCATAAATTGCCATATAATATTAAAAACTAAAAGAACTAAATTAAACTCATGAAATGATGAGAATGGAGACTTTTAAACAATAATTAAAACTTAATGTTTAATAGTTCACTAATTTTGTTTTTTATATAAGTTAAAAAGTTTATGGAATTAAAAAGACATGTAAGAAAATTTTGCATTAAAATAATTTCATCTATAGGAACATGCAAGTAGTAGCAGGTAGTTGACTGGTTGGATTTTATATTAAAAAAAAAAACCTTGAAAGGGGGTTGAATTTAATGTTCACCTAGACATATTGCATTGTGGATGAGAACAATGAATTTATCATCTCACCCTTGAAAAGAATGTAGGCTAATGGCTGAGGGTAGAATCATCTTTATACTGGGACCATTTTGAAATTTTAAGATTAATTAGGGACAAGACAAAAATTTTACTTTCTTTTTGTATAGTAAATCGATGCCTTTAAAAGAAAGAATATGTTTGTTTGCCATTGAGGGGTATTTTTATCCTTTTTTTTATTGTGCATGGTAATGTTATCATATTACCCTTGGAATTAGGAAAAAAATTAATTAACAATGAGGGCTTCTTTTGTCTTTTCATTTTTATGAGCACGGTAAAAATATTTGTTTGCCTATTAAGTTTATTCTCTTAAGCCTAGGGTAAGAGGGTGTTTAAGTCATTGCGCAACTGGTCTTTTTGTTGTTATTGGGGGGTGAGGCAAGGATAGTTTGGTCTTATAAAAAATTAAAAAAATTGATGACGCGTATTGTTGCTTCGTCATCTTTGGACAACGTATACAGCTAATTCCAATGGCTAGAAAAGCCTTTCCAAGTGGTGTTAGATTTGTCTCGGCATCTCTTTCATGGATATATGACACGTGCACCGAGAAGAACTCTGGTTTGACACCGATAACCATTTTTTTTCCTTCTTTCTTTCATTTCTCTTCCTTGGTGTTTGCGCCTTGACCTGAAAAATTTCAAGTGAGCCCCTAAACTTTTCTTTCTTTTTTTATCTAGTCCATATTATTTTGGTTTTTTTTTTAAATAATTCATTGAATTAGATTTTTGTTTCAAGTTTTGGCTTTGTTAAATTTGGTCCTCATTCTTTTAATTGCTATTTTTTTTAATAATATGAGATAATTTTTAGAGTTGCATTTATTTTTTTCGATTCCACCCTCCATAATTTTTTCCTATTAGAGCACATCCTTATTCTTTTGGTTGTTGTTTTTTGCTTTGCAAAATTTTCAAAATTAGTATTTTGTTTTACTTGATTTCATTCTTCAATATTTACTTGGTTTAGATTTGAGAATTTTAGTTAAGTCCGTGTCTAAGATTTCATGGATTGCAAATTTTGGAAATTAAGCCAACTTAATGAGGTTTGCCTAGGATTGATTTGATTTTTTCTTTACCATTTTTTTAAGCTAATGTTTTTTCAATCTCATCCTTCAATATTTATTTATTTGGAGATTGAAGCTCTGTTTTTTTTTCATGCTTTCTATGACCTTGGTTTTATCATTTTTTTTTTGTTACCTTAAATCTTTTTATTTATTGTTATTTGTTAAGTTTATTTTTAAAATAAATTTTATTCTTGAATTAAAATAGAACTGATTTATTGAATATAGATAGATGTTCACTTAATCTTTTATTTTTATTCAGTTTGTTTTTTCGGGACATTGCTTTAATGACCTATACGACTTCTTTTGATTTTGTCATCTAGACTTTTGCAGTCGGGTTTGAATCAACTTAGCAAACGTTTCTGTAATGAGTTATGTCCATAATGGAGTTACAGTGAGTTTCTAATGATCTTTGTTTTACTTCTCATTCTGGGTACGATATCAATGGCTAATTTAGTTGAGTTGATTGTTGCCAAATGTTTTTATTTTTATTTTTTTCTCTGTTATCATTGTCTATAATTTAAAACATATTATTAAACAACTCCGTTTTATTGGATCAAGTCAAGTAATGACTTATGTATCAGGTTTTTCTTGCTTCTTTAGAAATATTATATCATCTAAACATTGCTAAATTCTTTTTGACTAGCCCATGATATAGCCGGGGTCACAAATATAGTTGATGGCTAAAATTTCATGTGCGAGACTTGAACCAACTATGTAACTCATGAATATTTATTTGGACAAACCTAAAACCAGCCGCTCAACTATAGTTTTAGTTTTTAATTCAAACAATTATTTTTAATCATTTTTATCTTTAAAATTTTTAAAATTCTTAGTCAAGAATTTCTATATATTTTTTAAGGCATTCCATACATATTTTTTGTAGGAAAAATGATTTAACAAATTTTGTTAAGTGATTATAAAAGAAATTTATAACTGAAGAATTAAAATAATTTTAGAGTATACAAAAATTAATTTTTGATAAGAAAAAGATACTATTTTAATAGTTTTGGAATATATTTAAACCCTTTCTTTTCATTT
>Ga0325402_1004427_pt1 | contig 12929 bp, 4 predicted proteins | sample PopdelMetagenome_22_FD_207212 | JGI IMG/M metagenome (GOLD analysis project Ga0325402, IMG submission 207212) | Populus deltoides microbial communities from Bellville, Georgia, United States - Xylem-PdKOR-R3 | ecosystem: Host-associated > Plants > Phyllosphere > Stem > Wood/Secondary xylem... | reverse complement strand
GTCAAGTTGAAGTCTCCGGGAACAGAGAACACATCACTCACGCCGATCTCTACTAGCCGCCGAGCTAAATGATGCCCCAAAGTTCCACTGAAGGTATGGCCAGGAACAGGAGCTGGAGCTGGAGCTGAGCTGGGGTGTGCCATTGAGCCAAGTTGGTTTGCAGATTAATTCCACGATAAAACAAATGTAACGCAAAAATATGAAGTGAGGGTTTGAAGCTTTAAGAGGGTAACGAAAGAGTTGATAGTGTTTGGTTGGTTTTGGAGGGCTGTGTGTGTGATTATATAGGTTTTGACAGGTGGGGTTTTAGTGTAAAATGAAGTGCTGGTTCTTCTGGTATTGGTTTTGAAAGCTATGGGCAATTGATGGCAAGGCCAAGATGAGAAGGAGGAAGCTTGAGAGAATAGTAAGACATCCACTAGCAACAATATCTGGGGAACATGAAAAACTAGGGTCTATTATTACATGGTGTGGGTTTTGGTTTCTTAATTCTTGTTTTTGCAGCTGGTTTTACTACAAAAAGGACAATAATTGAAAAATAATTAAAAAGAAAGAAAAATCAGAGATGGTGATTGTTGCCTGCTGTCTCGTTTTTAACTCGTACGTTTTGGATTTCCACTTGGATTGGATTGGATGTCACCAGCTTTAAAGACGTGTGGATTGGCGTAGATTTTACAGCGGTTGAAATTGTTTTTTAAAATATTTTTTATTTTAAAATATATTAAAATTCAATTTTAATATTAACATATTAAAATAATTTAAAAACATCAAAAATAAATTAATTTAAAATTAAAAAATTAAATTTTTTTCAAAAAAAAAACTTTTTCTCACCTTTAAAAACATTCAAGCGCGTAAAAGATGGAGGCGGCGTTGTGTTAGAATTTTATGCTCCTTGAATGTGCTCTCTAATTCTTTTCTTTTCTTTCTTCTTTTTTTTAAAAAGGAAAAACAAATTAGTGCTCTTTACTACAATCCCACGTATTGTAGACTTTTAGGCACGAATTTTATGGATGTTTTCCAGTTTGGTTAAAATATTATTTGTTTAAAATTTGAAATATTTTTAGGTTTAAAATTAATTATTTTTATATTTTTAAACCATTTTAATTTGCTGATATAAAAATAATTTATACATTCTGAATTAGAGAATAGTAAGACTCGGACTCAAAAGAATCTCATCCTGAATTCTCTGTTTTTTTTTCAAGGACCAGAGATTTTAATTTAATTTATTTTGTTCTGCCACAGCCCCATAAAATGAAATTGAATATACACATTCATATATAACTGTTCATGCACGTAAAATAATAATAAAAAAAACACAAAAAATTTTAAAAATATTTTTTCATCGCATAAACAAAAATGATCTTAATCATCAAACTAGGACCCTTTTATTGACATTTCTTTTAAACAAGCTGGTTTTCCTTGTTCATCTGGAGGCGTAATTATTATGAAGCAGCAAAAGTTGAAAATTGAGTGCACATGTTTTGATGGGAGGGGCGGATTCTTGCAGGAGTCAGAATTGTCTCCGTACAATAATATCTAACAATCACTCAATAGCCTGTCGGTGGCTTATTTGTTGTGACTTGACATTTAGAGAATACTCGTTAATTCTAGCAACTATATTTGTATTGTTTGATTTCGTATATCTATCATAGCAACATATTTTTTATTAGTATTTTTAGATATTATAGAAATTTTATTAACAACTTCTCCCCAAAATTTACTAAAAACAGAAGCAAATAATAAAAAAAAAATAGTAATTTTGACAATAAACCTATGTTTTTTTAGCAACTTTATTTTATTCAGAGTATCTGTACATAAAATTTGATGAATAGTTCCATTTAAAGCAAACAACTCACATAATTTATTAGAGGTGTGTTCCCCACCCAAATCACACTTAAAATATTTGATAACAATAGAATGTTGTTTTGACAAGAGCTCGAAAGGCTTTATATATCTCAAAGAATTCAGGATGATGTTTCATTAAATAACCCCAACAATAATGAGTATGATCATCAATCAAAGATACATAATATCGAGACTTTTTTTTTGTGGAAACAAGAGAAAATCCCCATACATTAGAATGAATCAAGTCAAATGAAGAAGAAGAAATGGAAATACTTCAATTAAAAGATAAAGCAAACAATTTTGTTAGTTTACATTCACTACAATAAAAAATATCACAAGTTTGTAAATTTTCTAAAGCTTTTCTAGATGCCAAAAATCTCAAATGAGAAGACAAAACATGATGTAGATGAGAATGTCATAAATAAAAACTAGAAGATGGGGTCGAATGAAAAGAAGACAAATGAACACTAGTAATAGCAGCAACAATAACAGACACTTTTAACTCATCCAAAATATATAATTCATTCTTTATAAGACATGTCCCAATTAACTTTTAAGATTGCAGATCTTGTATATAGCAAAAATAAGAGGAAAAAATGACTAAATAATCATAAAAATCACATAACTGACCAATAGAAGCAAGATTCAATCTGAGTTTTAAAATAAGATAAACATTAGGGAGAGACAAGTGAGGTGTGACAACAGAATCAACACTTGTTAAGGACATGAGATTGCCATCAACAGTCATAACAAGGATAGAGGACGAAGAGGACACATAAGTAAAAGATAAAAAATTTAGAGACATATGATGTGAAGCACAAGAATCTAATACCCATTCAGAATGTGACATACCTGAGGAGCTATGAGGCAATTAGCCTACAGAAGAAGAAGTGAACATTGCTTATAGCTGTAAGGAGAGAAACTTTTGAAATTGTTTAGCTAGAGTACTAGGATAAGTGATAGAGCCTGATGAAATTACTGCTGCAGTATTGTGGTGAGGTTGTTAATAACCTTGAGGTGGTCTATGACCATTAGATTATGACTAACTACCATACTTTCAAGCTTGATTATATTGTCTCAACTTGGGACACTAAGCCTTTCAAGAACCTTTCTGCTTACAGAAACCACACTCGTTGAAGGCAACCCTTGTGTAAGGCTTATTCTGATTATTAGAGAATGACTTAGAGGGTACTTTTAGTATAGAAGGATTCGAAGCAGATAGAATTTTTTTTCCAAAATAAGACCGGAGATGTATTTCTTCAGTCAGTAAAACTCACTAGCAACAGAGGGCAATGGAGAACGATGCAAAATTGAACCTCTAAATCCTTTAAAATCACTGTGAAATGATGTTAAAAATTGTATCAATCATTGATACTCTCTACGATCAATATAGGCACACATGCCTTTAATTCTGCTAATTCTGTAAGAGCCACTTGATCCCAAAGATCTATCACAACAGAATAAAACTCATGAATACTCTTATTTTTCTTGTAAAGAGCTCGTATGTCATTCTCTAATTGATACTGTTTTGTAAAATTTGATTGTATGAATAACCTTTGCAGATGATCCCAAACCTCTTTTGTTATCTCATACTTCACCAACTGTATACCTATGGAATGCTTAATAGAATTATTAATCAAAGTAACAATCTTTGCATTGTTTACTTCCCATACATCTATCAAAGCAGCATACCCTTCATCAGTATTCATAGGTATCACATAAGTTCCACTAACATATCCCCACATCTTTTTACCCTTAAAAAAATTTCTCATTACATAACTCTAATACAAATAGTTCTTTCCATTCAACCTCACACTCACAGACTAAAGCGAATCATCTTTTTCAGTAGTCATAATCAATAAACAAAGAAAACCAGAATGCAAAAGAAGCGAAAAACAAAATACCAGATTGTAGAAATTGAACAAATATCATAGAAACTGAAAAAATATCTATCAAATTTACAGAAACATACGTAAATACCAAATTGCAGAAACTGAAGAGAAAACAAAATACCAAATTACAGAAACATTACCAAATTGCTGAAACTAAAGGGAAGATGAAATACCAGATTTGCAGAAACTAAATAAATATCACTCTAAAAAATTAGATCCGTGAAAGTTGTGTTTGAAAATAAGTCTCGTTCTATGAAACCATGCTTTGATACTATGTTAAACAATTCAAATTAAACAAAAATAATATGAAAATAAAAGAAGAGATGGTTAAAGTTTCATTGATCACTTTTTTTTTTTTTACGATGACTCTCACTCATCTCATACTCGTATGGACAAAAATGTATCCAAAATTATATTTTGAACCAAAATGTAAGAGTTTCAAACTAAAACATATATAAAAAAATTCAAAGGCAAATTTCTTTTAACAATGCGCTGGATGTACAGTACTGGCAAATAAAAGACCTTATTTGCTTGCCTCTTTATGAATTTTGATCCTCAACTTTTAATAAATTTTTTTTCTTATTTAATAAAATCGAGTTTTTTTAATATAAAATGAAAGAGATTTTTCTGGCATTCTCATAATCTCATAAAAAAACTAAATTAAAGCAAAATGGACAAAATCAATAAAAAGAAATTTAATGATCAAAGAAAAAAAATATATTCCAATCCGAGTAAACTGTCTTGGTGCACACTTATTTTTCCATAGCTTTTAGGTTTTCGTTAATAAATCCACTTAACTATAATCTTAACTGATGCAATTTTGGTTGCCATCCCAAATTTTACCTATTGCAACTTGATCTAAATTTTGATTATTGAAGATAAAAAAGAATATTTCAATTTGAGCAAATTATAAAGAAACTTTGGATGATAATAATTCTATCTGTTGCAAATGCCATCATCATACACAGTAACAGTCTGATGGTTTGAAGATTGACCCATTATGCCTATCAGTCTAATCTTGCCCAATGAAGATTGGGCCAGATAGGCTTTCCATGCTGTGTATTTCGCTGTTGGCAAGCACCTGCTTACTAGTGAACCCATTCAGCAAGGGAACGATCAAATTCCAATGAGTCTGGATTTTTAAAAGACATTTTTGGAGAGGAGATTTTCTGGATTTGAAAAGAAATATCATCATATATAGAGAGACTGTAGGGTTTTTTTTTTTCCTTGAGAAAGAAAAATCATATATTTTTTCTTATGATATTCATGAATTTTAAACCTATCATCCGTCATATTAGATAGATAGATAGGCTATAATCCATAAGCCCTCGGACTGGCTTAACTTAATATTAAGCACTAGCTATTATGTTTTCAACTTAATAATTGAAATAAAGTAAAAAAAAACAAGTTGCGTTCATATCTTATAATATGTCAAATAATCAAAAGACGGAATAATCAAATTTAGCAAAAGGTAAAGAACATGGGGAATCAAGATTGGCCAGAAAATACAGGCATCCTATTCCCATATCCAAATAAAAGTCAAACTACATCTAACAATAATCAACAATGAATGCAATCGTATATACTGCAAAACAGAAATTGACAAATCTTGACATTTATATGCACTCTGAATCAAGAATCCTAGCAAGGAATCTTTGAGGTGAACCACTTCATAACCAGAATGGGAGCCTTGATCAACCCCGATGCAAACTCAATTATGATGGTCACGCACAAGTAACAAGGGCATATGCAAGTCAACACCAATCTGTACACAAAAATAAGCCAACTCCACATTAGTTTCATGCCATAAAAATCTAGTACTACACAAGCAAACATCTATCCATTGTATAATATTTAAGTTCTTCAAACTTTAAGGAATCAAATTGTAAAGAAAGTTAATAATACTAACCCAATAATCCACACAAACACCCCGATGATAGAGAGGATTACGGAGAGGAAAGCAAAAGGCAGGCCTAAGAGAAAGCCTAAAAGCCTGCATTTACAATCATCATCACAGCAGCAACAACACATGGTTTCTTGTTATGAGGTTTGCTTGTTTTTGTTGGAAGTCTATGTTATAGGTAGAACAAATACATGAAAGTTTGACGGAGTGTATAAGAGAAAAACATCAATGAGACTAACAGCTAAAAACTTGTTTATTTATACGTGATGTTTAGCCACTACTGAGCCCACAAGCATTGAAAGAAACGGATGACCAACTAACTATGCCAAATTCCCATGTACATTTCAGTATTCTTAATGGAGGATTATTGAAACTTCCTTGTGAGTGAACCATTTTCCTTATTCAATGAAGATTTTTTAAACTCAAATTAGTTGATCTGTTTCTTTATCTTGAGAAAAAAAACATGGATAGATAATAAAGAAATCCACTAGAAAGTGACTTGGTTAGCAGTTATTGCTAATCTAATGTGAATGCATATGGTTTTATTTCCATATAAATAATAACGTTTTACTCAAATTATATATTTGATGCCGTGACAGAGTTTTTTTATTTTAAAAAAAGCTTGGAAATCTTCACTCTCATTCACTTTCTCCTTTGATAATGTCCTAAAAACATTCAAGTAGTTTAAAGGCAAGGTTTACATTTTGGATAATCAGTTAATATGTTGGTTCTAGAAATCTAATCCATTCTTCTTAACCAAGGTAGTTGGTGCCTGATACATGCGAAAGGTTTCATTTGGTAAATTTGAAGATTCTCCGATGCTCAAGTAAGTATCTTTTTTAGAGAAAATACAATGATATTTTAGAGAGATACTCTGAAAATAAATATGTTGTAGAGAATTAATGATGATTAAGAACCTTCTTTTCTAAAGATCCCAATGGGTCTTTATAACCCATCCTTTCCTTTTTTTTATCGTATTCCCCCCTCCTGTTTATTAAATAGATACAATATCTCTGACTTGATAAAAAAAAAATATCTCTACATGCTTGGACTTAGTGCTTGGCTGAGCCAAGCAGGGCTAGGTATGGTAGATTGCTAGAACCATACATGATTAGGCTTAGCGTTTAGTCAAGCCCATGAAATGTTAGGTTTGACAAATCATCAAACCCATTTATGTCTGGGCTTATCGTTTAGCTGAGTCCATGAGAGTTAGGTCTAGCGACCATGTCCATACATAATTGGGCTTAGCCCTTGAATGAGCCTAGGAGAATTGGTTCTGACAATCGTAAAACCCATTCAAGCATGGGTTCAGCACTTGGCTGAGCCTAGGAGATGCTGGGTCTGACAGGTTGCGAGACCGATTCATGCCTCAACTTAGCGTGTAACTAAGCCCAAGAGAGTTGGGTCTGGCAATTCACTGGACCCATACATAGTTAGGCTTAGTGATTGGTTGAGTATAGGGATGTTGAGTTATCATATTGTCTCTGGTCTCTTTAAATAAGAACTCAAAATAAAAACAGAAACAAAAATAAAATATGTTGATCCATCAATAGTCCCTTAAGTCTTTGCATATTTATTACGCAAAGATTTGAAAAGGGTACCAACAGTAAATGATAGCCCCTTTTTATCTTTTCTATAAGATTTTTCTATCATTTAGAGAACTATTAGGATTCCTCATGGCCAGATGACTCATTTTTATTTAAAGAAGGCGTCTCTTAGGAAGGAAAATGAAGGCTTGTATTTAATACAGTAACTAAGTGAATGTTTGGAGATTTGAAATGGCATGAAAAGCCATTCATCTAACGGTGAGGGTAGAAAGATGTTTTCTTTATAACCCTACTCTTTTTTGCCTCTATCTTTTTTTTTTACTTTTTTTAATTTTTGAAAAACATTCTATTAAAGATCCCAAACTATTTTAGTTCCAATACAAGGAGACAAACTTATTTCTAAGTATTCTCCATCACCAACTTCTTTCATTCTCTGTTTCAAACCCAAAAGATAAACAAAAAAATAATCAGATTTGTCTATAAAAAAAAGGTGTTGTTGCCCTAAAAAAGGAGTTCAAGTTTCAACTCGAGACTGGAAGAAGTGGTAGGGGTTGGGGGGTCCATAAGACTAGGCCATAAGACTAGAGGCAGTGACACTCCAGTGTCCACAACTGGTCGGGAGGAGAGTATCTCTCCTCCCAAAAGTTTTTCTCCTATTGTTACCAAGGAATCCCAAGAGAGGGAGAGGCTACCTCAAAACCCTGAGGAGGATGTTCCAAGCACTTTAGGTGCAGAGGATATAGAGTTTGTTTCTCGCCTTTATATTGAGGAGTACACACAACTTAGATGCCTGACCAAGCTAGGCATATCAATCAGGAGACCTTAGGCTTTGCCTAGGGTTATTTTAAGATTATGACTCCTTTTTGCATGTATGCGATAGGGTATTCTTTCCTTCTTCAAGGATTCGTGAGGGAAGTGTTCAAATATTACCAGCTAGATTGAGACCGGCTTCATCCAAATGGGTGGATCATTTTGTTCACTTTTGACAAGTTTTGTAAACTCATTGGAATTGAGCCTTCGGTCAATATCTTTAGAAGTTGCTATCATTTGGTTGCTAGCACCAATGGTGGTAACAACTTGCATTATTTTTCTACCTTCACCAATAGACCCACATGAGCTATGAAAGGAACTCTGTGTGGAAAGCCTATGCATGTCAAAAAATAAAAGGGAAGATAACTGACAGTGAGGTATAATAGGCCAATCAATCACAAAGGTAGAATGCAGAAAATCTAGGGTTGTTCTCATTACTAGAGGGCTCATCGCCCTGATATAAACTGCAAGCCTTGTCTGTGCTCAGATGAGGAGAAAATATATGTTGTGCTAGCCTCGACTTCAACAAAGTATGAAGTTAATAGGATGACCGAAGGATATTATCAGGTTGATATGCATAGTATATCGATTATTTATTCTTTTGTTGCTTTATTTCCAAGTTGATTATTAATTTTTTTATTTATACAGGGCTAGCAACTAAAGGATATAGAGAAACTTCAGCAAGGTCTATAGAAGAAAGTTCACCAAAAAAGTCTTCATCTCTTGTCGTGGTTGATGGCAGGGCTAAAGAAGTGATGAAAGATTACCCCATCATTATTGATGAACTCTCTATTCTCAAAGAAACAACAATGAGAGTCAAAACTCTCACAGAAAATGAAGTTAAGGCAGTCATACTCTCCTAACCGAGGGTCAAGTAGATTTGAGTCCCCCTGAAATGATCACGAGCGTTGCCACCCATTTTAAAAGGAAGAGAGTCTCCACCCTTGTGGAGCCTGATGTTCTTATCTTGATTGTAGAAGCTCATATGATAACATTTTCTTTGCTTTAACTTCTAGCCTTACTGGCAAAGGCTGCAACAGCTGGGCATTCTACTTGGGTTATTCCTGATAGAGCTAAGTTTAAGGATGCTTTTGCCAGCCTCATTCTTGGCTGAGCCCCCTTCAATTTCCCCGCCTTGATTGATAAGAAAAGGCATTTTATGGAAGCTATTATTAGTGAAAGGTCAGGTATTGAGAGGCTGGCTTTTAGGTGATAAGACTATTGTACAAGATTCTCATCATCCCATCAAACATCTTCATGATGTCTGATGAGAGCTATAATCATTATTTAGCTCTAGCTGGTCAAATGACGTTTAATGTAAGGAACCTTCTCATTCACCTTTTGTTTAGTTCTGTGACTATTGTTCCTAACACTTGTTTTTTGGAAAACCTTCAAAATGTGAACTCATTCAAAAAAGCATTGGGTGGTCGAAAGGAATCATGCAAGGGAGGCCAAACAGGGCAAACCAAGCTACCTTCAAGCTGTTAAACTACTATAAAGGCCAAACTGAAGAGCTTCGAGTTGGTTTATTCAATGCTGAAAGAACAAATATAAGGCATTGTTCTTTAGTTAGACTCTAATAACAAACTACTTCAGGGCACCTACAACCAAGTGAATTCCCTAAAGTGAGAGATTTTTTAGTTGAAGACCATATAATACGGTCTTAGGGTTGAGCTTTTTGCTATCATGAAAAAAACCTGAAGTTCTTGGGCTTAGTTTGAGGTTTTGAGGAACTCCTCTAAGGATTTTCAGGAATTTTTTGAGGGGTCTGCAGCTTTGAGGGAGACAGTTAGAGATAATATAATCCTTACAATGTCTAATTTGTATTTCTTCAATTAATCAAGGGAAATACATGTAGATTTTAGCATCGTCTTTCATCTAGTCCTAGTGCCTAACTTTGTGGATGTGCTCCCAGTTAGGGTTGTTGTTGCCCAACGTGGGGAATAACTAGCTGAGGAGCCCAAACTAGATATTTAAGCCTTCTTTCCCCATCTCCCCTTATTAATGTACACACCCCTAGTTTTGAGGGGTTTATTTATGTGGCATTTTTATTTTATAACATTTTGATTCTTATTTATTTCTTTGTTTACTCTTGTGTACGGATCTCACGCCCGTAGTAAACATTCCATGCGCGGTTTAAGTCCTTTAAAATAGATTTGAAATTTTGTATGGATCCAACACCTGTATATAGAAATATTTTTATCAAGGTTGAACTTGTATGGGTCCAACGTCCACATTAAAAATCTCATACATGGTCCATAAACCCTTAAGAAATTGTTAAAAAGTTGTATGGGTCCAACACTCGTACACAGAAATACATTTATCAAACTTGAATTTGTATGGGTCCAACACCCATATTAAAAATTGCATACAAGGTCCACAAACCCTTAAGAAATTGTTAAAATTTTATATCGATCCAACACCTGTACATAAGAAAGTATTTATCAAATTTGAACTTTGAACTGTCTAACCTTAATCAAGATTTAGAAGGGATTTTCCTTTCCTGCCTGAAATCAAGAGAAAATCATGGTTTCAGGTAAATTCCTGAAAATCCAAATGAATCTATAGTGGATTGTTGAAAAACCGCTAGGCAGAAGGTGGGGATTAATGTTATTGTCGTTAAGCAAAAAATCATTATGGAGGTAGTTTACCCCATCCTTAGAAGGTTGTGAAGCCCCGTTACCTCAAAAAAGTATCATGTCAATCCCATCCTTGAAGAATAGTGCAATCGTATTAGGGAGGTTTCAGATCTATCACTTTCAAGGTAATTTATGCAGTCGCATTAGAGAGACAAAATCCATCTGATCCTTGAAAAGTTGTGAGACCATTGTCTTAGATATCTCTTAAAAAAAAGACATCATTAATATGCATAATTTAATTTATATATAAGAAAGTTACATACCTAGTTATTGACCATGATATATTTTTGTTGCCTTTTGGGGTGTAATTGTCTTGATGATATTTTTATTGAGATCATAGTCTTAACTCCAAAAAAGGTGAGAATAGAGTTTTTTCAATAGATGTTTTTTGGATGACTGGTAAATAGACTTCATATGTTTTATGGTTTGAACCAATATTTTACTTGCACTTGTTGAAAGCTTTCCAAAATGTTGAGGCTCCAACTGTACTCATGAAGTTGGAAAACACCTAACCTAAATTTGGTCGTCTCATTGAACCCATGGGCAAGTAGAAAAACCATACTTAAGGCAATCAAATTACTACACAGCCTTTCCTTCTTGTTAAAGAGTTGTTGAAGCTCTAATGGAAAAATACGCGAACAACTATACAAAAGCTCATAACGCGTCCCATTTCAAGAGTGTTTTTGATTATCTTCCATTGATGGTGATTGGGGACGTTGATAAACAAGTTCTCGAAGACTATTGATGGCCTTTTCTATCAGATTTCCATAAACAACGCCAATGATGTTGTCCCAAAAAAACAAAGTAGCTTGAGGACAAGGTTTACGTCTTAGATAATCAGTTAATTTCTTGATTATGACAATTTAATCCATTCTCCTATCCAAGGTAGTTGGTGTCTGATACCTATAAGAAGTTCTTTTTGATGAATTTGAGGACTCTTCGATACTCAAGTATCTATTTAAAAGAAAACATAATAATATTTTAAAGAGAGACTGAAAATAAATATGTAGTAGAGAATGGAAATTGAGAACCCATTTTCTAAAGATAAAATCTTTATAGTCCATTATCTCCTTTTCTTCATCGCATTCCCCCCTCCCCTCTATCAAAGAGAAAACAAATCTCTGACTTGATCAAAGGGAAAATATCTCTACATGCTTGGGCTTAGTGCTTAGCTGAGCCTAAGAGAGCTAAGTCTAGCAGATTACCAAACCCATACATGATTGGGCTTAGAACTTTGCTGAATCTAGGAGATGTTGAGTCTGGTTGTCAGATCCATTCATGCCTAGGTTTGATATTTGGCTAAACCCAAGAGAGCTAGGTCTGGTAGATCACCGTACCTATACATAATTAGGTTCAACGCTCAGCGTAGGCCAAGAGATGTTGGGTCTGGCATGGGCTTGGCGCTTAGGGCAGAGCCTAAAAAAATTAGGTTTGACATATCACTAAACCCATTCATGTTTGGGCTTACATGCTTGTTTGAGTTAGAAGAGCTTGGTCTGGCAACCAAACTCATATATAATTGGGCTCAGTGTTTGGCTAAGTCTAGGAGATGTTGAGTTTGGTAAATCACCATACCTGCTCAAGTTTGGGCTCAATGCTTGGTTGAGACTAGGAAAGCTAGGTCTGGCAGATGACCAGACTTATACACGATTAGGCTCAGTACTTGGCTGAATCTAGAAGATGTTGTGTTTAATAGATCGTAAAACCCATTCATCTGGGTTAAGAGCTTGGCTGAGCCTAGGATAATTGGGTTTGCAGTTCACCGTAGTTCGAATACTTGATTATGCTAAAAAATATTAAATTATAACTTGATCTCTAGAACCCAAAATAAAAACAAAAAATGTTGATCCATGATCCTGAATGACAAGAAAAGGTTTGTTTATGACTAACTGACTACTAACTAAAGGCTAGTAATTAAGCAACAATTTATTATATTTTATTTTCAAGACAATCAATTTACTAAACCACAAAAAACAATGAATATAGTTAGAACACATGTTTTTTTTCCTCCCTTCCCCTGATTCACCAGATGAGAACCACAACTGAGAGCAAACTCACATCAATGTCGAAGGAGACTAATTGTGGCTTATTCTTCATCTCCCTTTTGGACACCAAGGACTTTGACCACTAATCCATTCTGGAAATCTCCCATCCCAATTTTCTGTTCAAAAAGGAAATGGCACCTATAAGAATAATGACCAACCTTGCTCAACTGAAAATCATGCATTGGCAAGGAAACGGGACTTCCAAATACCAGGATATAAGACTTTCCTTTTGTCTATTGAGAGTTGAG
>Ga0325402_1004424_pt1 | contig 12930 bp, 9 predicted proteins | sample PopdelMetagenome_22_FD_207212 | JGI IMG/M metagenome (GOLD analysis project Ga0325402, IMG submission 207212) | Populus deltoides microbial communities from Bellville, Georgia, United States - Xylem-PdKOR-R3 | ecosystem: Host-associated > Plants > Phyllosphere > Stem > Wood/Secondary xylem... | reverse complement strand
AAATACTACCAAACACAAATGTTACAATAGCCGCAGGCCCATGATTTGCTGTGTTTTATATATATATTGGGCTATGCAAATAATTTTTTATTTAATTATCACACAGTTGCTGGGCTTTTAAGTTGTGGGCCGTGCTTTCCACCTTCACCCATACAATAAGGCAAATCTAAAAACAACCCTGCATTTCAGCAAAATTCAACAGAAAAAGAAAACGTTCTTAGCAATAGCCAGTGGCTCCTCTCTCTCTCCCGGCATTTCCATGCTATCGAATTCGAACGGAATTAGGGTTTGGAATCTGTAATCTGAGTGGAAATCAATCCATGAAGCCAATAAGGCTACCGGAACCCCCGAGTCCCACCATGGGAGTACCGGAGATCTTCGAAAACGGCGCGTACAGTGTCATTCGCCGCGCCGTCGTCATCGGCAACGGATTTCCCGGTTCAGAAAACCAGAGCCTCGGCTTAGTTCGTGCTCTTGGCCTCTATGATAAGCACGTCTTATTTGTCAGTTCACTTCTCTCCTTTTCAATTCCTTAATCACAGAAAAAGAAAAAAAATTTGCTTGGTTTTTAGTTCCTGCTAAATTAGGGTTTAATCTTTTATTTCTGGATTGGTTTGTGGAGCATTTATTTAATTGGATGGATGCAGAGAGTGACGAGACCAAGAGGAGGCATAAATGAGTGGTTGCATTGGCTACCGATTTCTCTCCACAAGTTTTTGTACTACATCATAAGGCGGATATATAGTTATTTGCGGTTAATAGCGTCGCGGCGGAGGAGACTTTCACCTCTGCCGTCGGAGAAAGGTGGCAGTGTGGGCTTGTCGTCAATTTTAGAAGCTGATTCGAAGCGGATTGTGAATATTGCACGAGAAAGTTATGAGAAGTAATTTTCTTACAGACTTTTGTGTAATTTGAACTTGTTAAGTTACTGAAAGTGTTAAAATTAGATATCATTTCGAGTGAATTTTACCTGTTTTATTCAAACAAAGATGCAAACTTGAAAGTACGCTTCTTGTAAGTCGTGCTTATCTGTATTGAACATGGGCGTGTGGTAAAGGTTAATGGATGACGTGGTATCTGTGCAACATTGTGAAAGGAAAAGGAAAGTGAAGAAAATGCATGATAATGGTATTGGTGATTAATGGATTGTGAAGATCATGTGCTCATATGGAAATGAAAAGGTTGTGCTGTGTATGATTAATGGTGCTTTAACCTTGCGATGTAGACTCATGAAAAGGTTCTGTTAATTTTTTGTCTTTTAATTCTTCCTTGTGCTGCATTTATGTGATTGTTGCCCTGTGGAGCTATGTTGGATTTGAAACCTATTACTCCACTCAAATATGCAGCGGTCCCAAACTTGTTGGTATTTGCAATACGAATTTTCCATTTTACACCTCTTAGTTCCTGTCAGTAAACAGACCTCCTTTTCCTTTAATTTATTTGCTTTGCTGCTTTGTTTCAGGGATGGCCCTTTATTGGTAGTTGCATCTGGAAGAGATACAATTTCTGTTGCAAGCTCTATAAAACGTTTAGCATCAGAAAAAGTTTTCCTTGTTCAGGTTTGAGGCCTTCCCTTAATTTAAATTGCACTTGATAAAGCTATTTGCTACATTCTATAAAAAACACGGTTCTTTGATGGCTATCTAAAAAATATACCAAGGAGGATCCAATTTGTAACCTTTTGCTATTAGTATCAGGTGGATGAATAAACCATCATATACATAAGGGCTAGTATATACCTATGTTAGCCTATTGTACAGTGACAGCTATGGATTCCAACGTTCTATAATAAACCAATGCATATGTAAGGACTCTTTGCATACTATACACAGTGTCAGACACTGCTTCCAAAGCTGCCTTGCCAATTCAACTCGATCCTCTTTCTGTTGTTGCACACAAGCTTCTGATATTCCTTTTATTTTTCTCATGCAGATTCAACATCCAAGGTCAGACTTGAGTAGGTTTGACTTGGTTGTCACACCTCAGCACGATTATTATCCTTTGACTCCTCAAGCACAAGAACAAGTTCCTCGATTTCTTCAGAGGTGGATAACTCCACGTGAACCTCCTGATGAGCATGTGGTATGTATCAAAACATTATATTGCTCTAGTTGGATGGTAGTAATGAGACCTTTTTTGTTGACAATCTCTCTTTTTGAAGATGGTAATTAGCAGTTTATATCATGACCATTGAACTTCAGGTTCTTACCATGGGAGCCTTACATCAAATTGATTTTGCTGCGCTACGCAGTGCAGCTAGTACATGGCATGACGAGTTTGCACCTTTGCCAAAGCCTTTGCTGGTGGTTAACATTGGAGGGCCTTCATGTAATTAGCCATTATACTTTCAATCCACCGTACTTTTTTTTTATTTGACAGTTTTGCTGCAAATTGTCAGTCTCACTTCCATTGTCTGTCTTTTCTTGATATAGTGGTCCGTGCATTATTCTACTTTATTTTTTGTTATATTAATCTCATAGGAGTATTGCCTTCGTGGTAACTACTACATATATCGATTTTTGTTGTATTCAAACCCCGGGGGAGAGATGGGGAGAGGGGTGGGAGGAGGTTCAAACCTTGAAAGTCTGCTGTAAAGAGGAACTCTTTTCCACTACACCATAAGTTGATCCTTGAAATTAAATGATGAAATTGTTGTGAGAGTTGAAGTTGATTATTGCTGTTGTTTTTACATCATGCGGACTCTTCAAAAAAACTCAACTACCAAAACTAAACTTGGCTTTGCTATGCGTTGAAAATGAAGATATGCAATTGCTTGTGAGATTCCATCATATATCTCAGTACACCAGTTATATTGAATTTGTTGTAGGAAATGCAGTTTCTTATTTATTTTATTTTTTTAATGCTAGCATAGCAATAACTGAAACTTTAAAATCAAACACTGTCACGAGTTCGTGCCCCTATTGAAGAATTAGAAGTTGAAAAGGCATGTTTGATTATTTCTTTTGTTCTGCTCTGTTTGGACTTGGGTTTATGATTATTTTTATGCAGAGAACTTAAAAGTTCCCTGTTCTCTTAGTTCTTGATGTTTCTCATGGACTGAGAATTTAAGACATGATTATATGATATGGTGCCTAAAATTGTTTAGGTCACTGTCGTTATGGAACGGACCTAGCGAAGCAGTTATGTACCTTTGTGACTAACGTGCATGTGAGCTGCGGGAGTGTCAGAATATCTTTCTCAAATAGGACACCTAAGAAGGTATGGCCACTCATTTCTCATAGTTTCTTTTTCCAATACCTGCCACTTATCCCTCAATATATGCGTCTGTCATTCTACCTACAGGTTTCAAACATAATAATCAAAGAACTTGCAAATAATCCAAAAGTTTACATCTGGGATGGTGAAGGTATTGTTGATTGATTTGAAAAATTCAATTCATACTAGTTAAATGACTAGAGTTCACAATCTTATAAGTTTTGCATGTCATAACATTCAGAGCCAAATCCATATATGGGACATTTAGCTTGGGGAGATGCATTTGTTGTCACGGCAGATTCAGTCAGTATGATAAGTGAGGCTTGCAGTACTGGGTATGCATGAAAATTATCTCTATCAACTGCGATGGTTTAGAACATAAAAGCTCTGAGATGCCCTGTTTTATTTTGTAAATTCTGATTTAAAACTCCAGTACTGTTCTTGCAGGAAACCTGTTTACGTGATGGGATCTGAACGTTGCACATGGAAGCTGGCTGACTTCCATAAATCTTTGAGGGAGCGAGGTGTGGTTCGACCATTTACAGGATCTGAGGATGTAAGTAAATAGTAGAATACTTATTTAAATGATGTACTAATTATCCCCCAGTCCTATATTAGCTGTCGAACATTGTTTTTTCAATTAGTTAAATGCAAATTCATTTATTACTTCTTCTCTAGAAGAGATTTTTTCAAAATTTTACTTTATGTAAAAATATGATTATACTTCTACTTCATAAAGGTTGTGGTGTTAGTAAAAAAAACTGAAGGTAAATTTGAATGGTCATACATCGCCAAACAACTATGAAAGTGCTTGTTTCTCATCCACTTTAGTTGATAGGTTTTGTAATGGCTGTCCTGGGAATTTGTTCTGGTTATTTTTTCTTCTTTCTGGAAATTGTTGTTCCCTTTATGCAATGAATAATTAGTGCACTGACTGAATTCTTATCTATATCTTAACCAGTACATGAGGTGATCAAGTTTCTCCTTCACTTTATTACGTAGGTAATCTGCTTGTCTATCTCTTTCAGATTTCAGAAAGCTGGAGCTACCCACCTTTAAATGACACTGCTGAAGTTGCTCGTCGAGTTCATGAAGTGCTTGCTGAAAGAGGATTGAGAGTGCGGCCATAAAACTTGTTTATAGTTGTTATTCTTGAAAGACGTTTTTGTTTTGAAAGGGAAGTCGGGAAATTCGGTTTGTTTCGACATTACTTTTAGGAATTCCAACTGCAAAGCATTGATAGATGTTAAAATTTGTTTCTTTTCCCTATGGGAGTTTTGGGATATACATGTAAAAAATAAAGGCAAACTCATCTAGTGCGGCTTGTAATATAGGGATATCATCCTTTCCTTTTGTGCAGCATTATTTAAAGTCCTTTCAGTTTTGGCACCCATTTTACGTTGTGAAAATAAATTTCCCACTGTATTCTTTGTTTTTCTGAAAGGTGTAAATTGAATAGCGATTGATTTATACAGAGGAAAACCCCTCTCTAATGAGATGAATTTCGACCAAGATGTGATTCCTGGATCTCTTTCTATTTACTTGTTGCAATAACTTTGTTTCGATTTACCATTCAACTCTCCTCTTTGCAGTGAACAAATATGAAAGCGGTTAGGCTCTACAGCTTCTTTGTCGACTTTTGCCTTCTAGTCGTCCAATTCGTTGTTTTGTATGAAGGGGAGCAAGTTAGATTGTGGCAGCCACTCCTTTGCTAATCCATTAACTCGATCTCCTATATAAGTCCCATCTTTTCCTGGCATTTTTTTTCAACAAGCTTTCTCCTGATCACTAGCTACATTTTGCAGTGGTGAAGCAACAAAAGTCATTATTCAAGAACCAAAGGCAGACACTAAAGGAAAAGGCATTGTGGGTGCTCCGGCTCCTATCATAGTTGCACCAAAAGCGGCCCAGCACCACCGGAAAGGATGGAAAAAAGGCTTAGCCGTTTTCGACTTGGTTATCAGGCTGGTTTTGCTGCCACCACTAGCATTATTGGGACATCCGATCAGACTCTTCCTTTTTTCATTCAATTGTTTCATTTCCATGCCGAGTTTAATGATCTCCCAACTTTCATGTATGCATGCTCTTCTTACCAGCAGCCTTCAGAATTCTCTCGCTAAAGCCTTGACCTCAGCTATCATGATTAAGTAAAACCAAAGTTTAGGGACTAAAGTGAAGATTTACATACATCACAGGGATTGATTAGCCAAACGAGCACTGCATAGGTCATAAAGGTTATCAATGTAATTCCAACTTCTTACCATTACCTCAACTCAACGAAGCAAGGAAATTAGGAATATAGCTCAGTCTTGCGCCTTCTCTCTCTCTGACTCGAAAACAGGGAGCAAACATGACACCACACGCGTACGTCAACCATCCATCACTTCTCAGTCTTCTTTACATTAATAATTTGGCAACCCAAAAATGGTCCTCCAATCATATGTATAGTCTCAGTCGAGTCCTTCACAATTTTTTCTTATCTCAATTGGATTCTTAAGGTAGCCTTTTGGACGACAGGAATAGAATTTGCTTGATCTGCATATACATACACAAAACTGGTTTTATTTTTTTATGGGGATTAAGATTAGTTGATTTTCTCATGGGAGACAGGGCTAAAAAATATGTGATATAATAGAAATTATTATCCTTTTTACAAACTACTTTCAACAACATTCTAAATCTCAATATTATGTGGCTATATCATTTTTAATATTATTTATACGTTATTTAGAACTGTGATTTGAGAGCTTTTTTCCTCTAAAATATATTGAATTAATTTTTTTAAAAAATTAATTAAAATACCAAATACATATTTAACTTCTTTTTAATATTCTTTACCTTGTTTTAAAAATCAACTTATGATAGATCATGAGTTGGGAGGATCAACTTTTATTTTTTAAAAAAATAAATCAAAAACAAAGTCATAGAATTGATAGTCGGGTTTTGACTGGGTCAAGTTTGGTCGGCTATGCTATCACATTAACTGGATTTGTTTTTCAACCTAAACCGATTTAGATCCATAATTAATCCACCAAATTAGATTTTAAAACTATATTCTATACACTCGTTTCAACACTAAATAAAATTTGAAAACTTTTCATACAAATTCGTTCATGAATTTCATCTTCATCTTAAGTTGTTATATACATAAATGAGAATTTAAACATTTAGGGGTGTCAATTGAAGCAAAAAAGACTTAGGTAACTCAAGCAAGAAAAGGTCAATAGTTGGGACACCTTTAAGAATCCTGCCCTTAATAATTTCATTTATCAACTTCCACACGTGCGAAACAAACATGCTAAAAAACGGCACGTGTAGCAATCATCGCTCAGCCGTCTCCTATGTAGTAGACTCCACGTCACATCCCTCACTCTCTCTCTCTCCATCCACCGTTAAAACGCCCCCCCCCTCCTTCTTCTCCACCAAGTTCTTTGCTTTATCATCCTTTGCTTCTTTATAAATAAGAATAGAAATAAGAAATAAAACCCTAAAATAAAAGGACTCTCTCTTTCGTTCTCTGTTTTTGCTTTTACAGATCTCAAAAAATTTCTTTTCTTAACCTGTTACTCTTCTCTTCTCTCTCTTTCTCTGTGAGGTGAGTCTTCTTGTTATAACTCGTGCTGAGTCAACTCTAGGGTTTTCTTTTCTGTTCTTCACCTGATCTCTGCTCGTGTTCTTGATTTGATTATGCGGTCTTTGTTTGGTTGCTGAAAAATGATGGGAAAGCGAAAGAAAAGTAATGAAACTGTTTATAGTTGTATCTGTGTAATCTAAGTTAATTAGTGTAGTTAAGTGGATTAAAGAAGTGTCTTTTTCTTGATAATCAAGGCTTTGGATTTTTCAATCTTGTATATTTTAAGTTAGTATTTTGAAGGGAACAATCTTTGAAGGATAATGATGTGGCTAGGATTTGAGGCATACTTCACTTGAATTTCCTTCCTTTTTTTTGGGAATTGGAAAAGGGTTGAAGGGTTTAGAATTGAAAGAACTTCAGAAACCTGAAAGTGTTATGTTTTAAAGAAAGGTGTGATTTTTATTGTTTGATTTTTGTGTGTTGGTTGCAGCTTGGGCTTTTGAAGGTGAATCTTTGGATTTCTTATTCCGGGTAAAATTCGACAACTTAGAGAAGGTTATTATTATTTAAAAGTTGGAGGTCAGGGTCTCATGAAAATTGTTAGGGGAATGCAGAAATCCTTTCGCTGCAACGACAAGGAGCTGAGTGCGCTGGGCTGGAAGAATTCCTTCAGCCAAGGAATTGGCATCACTGCACCTAAGGCAAGAACGCGCGACAAACCTACGAGTCTTTAAGTTTTGGCCATTTTGGAGGAAGAATTAAGGCAAGAACGCGCGACAAACCTACGAGTCTTTAAGTTTTGGCCATTTTGGAGGAAGAATTAACGCACTTAGTAAATAATTGAGGACGATAAAGATTGAAGCCAGATGACTCGTATTCTAGTTCAGCGAGGCAGTGGTTCTTCTTCGAACCAGAGCCGTGCAGGATCTTCTTCTTCGGCTGCTAGGCCAGACACACAGGGTACTAGCATCCTTCAGGCTGTTTCGACTGTGAAAGATGAGGATGTTGATGAGGAGGTGCAAGAGCAGGTAGTGGTCGATGAATTCTTGGAGAATGGTGGTAGTCATGATAATAAAGTGGTAAAAAGTGACGAGCTTTTGATGGGAAGCACAAATGGTGACCGAAGTGACAGTTTAAATGATGAAATTGTTGATAACGATAAAGTGGGTAATGAGGAAGGGGTGGGATCAGGGGATTCGGTTAAAGGATTGGGTGGGCTGATTTTGGAGAGATCTCATGTGGAGAGTGAAGGTTCAAGTTCTTATTCTCCAGAGAACGGTAGTGGAAGCCCGCCGCCGCCACCGCCTCCTGTGCCACCTCCGAAACCTGACCTAACAAACTCGAATTCAAGGAGATTTATATCAGGAACTTCAAATTCTGTGCGAATTGGATCATCTAGGAGAGCAGTCGCTTGGCCTGTTGTTTCGACAAGGTCTTCACCAACTGGATCACGGCCATCCTCTCCTAGGTCTCATGGTGAAATTGAGGGGTACAATAGTGCTGATGAGCAGAATCCTTGCTACGTTTCCTCTTATGATGATTTCGTAAGTTCCCAATGCTAAATATATAGTTGGTGAGGCATGCCTTGACTGTTGCAATTTATGGATACGATTTTTCTAGCTTAAAAATAAGTCCACAAGCTTTGTGCAGCTGTATGTGGTCATATTGTGTTAATTCACATGTTTCAAGCACTACTATTCTGAATTGTGTTTCTAGGAGTTAAGACTTTGTAGTTGTGGTATGATCTCTAGTTGATTTATGTTCATTGGCTCAGTTGGATTTGCCTCTGTTTCCACTTGGCCAATGGTCTCATGTATGAGGAAAATATTTATTGTCACTGATGTGGTTCTCTCTCTTTTTTTTAATGCTTAGTACAGTAGATATTGTAGTGTTGCCTTTTTGTTCATTTGATTGAGAATTGCAATCCTGATCCAATGATATGATTTAGCATCTCAGCAATTAAACTGCTGTTTCTCTCTAAAATTGGCATTTTGCATCTGTTGCAGGAAAGAGAGCGGCAGTTTGAGATTGACATCAGACGGTCCAAAGGGTTAGAAGTCAAAAGAATGTTGGAGGATGGGAATTGTCTCTTCCGTGCTGTGACAGATCAAGTTTACGGGGATTCTGAAATGTATGATTTGGCTAGACAAATGTGCGTGGACTATATGGTAAGATTTTTTTTTCTTTTTTTGATACTTCATTGTTCAAGTTCATGGTAATTTTGTTCTGGCTTGGCATCTACTTGAATTAATCATGCATCTGGTTAAACAGTGTTGCAAGCTCTTATTCTTGTGATAATATCCAAGGCAGCCTTGTGAAAAGACACTCCACTGTATTAGATGCTAGTCTTTGTCATTTGTATTTTAGTTTTACTAGGTGTATTAATTGATAATCATGTGATAAATTCCTAGACAATGTGAGAGAACAGTGTAGATTAGAGAGAGAGAGAGAGAGAGAGAGAATATAATGTTGATTTTATGTATGCAATGTTAAATCATGAAGATAAATTCCTGGATGGTTTAAGAGAATAGCGTTGAGTTTCATAGGAAAAAAAAGAAATTGTGAATAGCACCCCTGACAACATCGTATTTTTGTTTTTGGTTCATTCAGGAAAGGGAAAGGGATCACTTTTCTCAATTCATTACTGAAGGTTTTACATCTTACTGTAAGAGGAAGAGAAGAGACAAGGTATGGATACTGTATCTAATTTCACTTTTCACTCTTTCAATATCCAGCAAGGCAAAAATGTATGGCACCTGGCATATTTTTCTTATCACATATCACCTCCTGAATATGATTTGCAATTTAATGATATTTGTACACCACTTGAGAAAGCAGTTCATTTACACTGCATTGGGATGGTAATAAATGTGATTTGAGGATTTTTGGGACTGCTCGTACATGCCACCCCTTTGAGGGTGCTGCCATTAGTCTTTAGGGGATGGAAAAGTGGGAGCGTTAAACTGAGAAATGTTTCTACATAGGAAGAGTTATTCGAGGCATGTCAACTTCAAAGGTTGCAAATCTGTGAATTGCTTGGCAAATTTCTTGACATGGAAGCTTTGTTTGGAGGTTTTTGAGTGGATGTGAACAAAATCCTAGTTTGATCAATTTTTTCAACCTCTGCTTCCATTGTTTGCTGCCACCCTCTTGCTTGGGTTAATCTTTTTGGGGTATGGTAGGCAGGCAATTAGACATTTGGTCCAGCATGTTTAACAACCACCTGTGCCTTAGACTTTGTAATGTGAATGAGTGATGTGAACACTCACTTCCTTCATCTCAATTGTCAGGTGTATGGAAACAATGTGGAGATCCAAGCTTTATCTGAAATGTACAATCGACCAATCCACATTTATTCCTATAGCACCGGTATCTACTTGTGATGAATTGATGGTTTAAATTATTCAGGGTCATTTGCTATTTACTTCTTACTGATCAAAACAATTAATGTAGAACCCATCAACATTGGGAGCTACAATACAGACACACCTCCCATACAGCTAAGCTATCATCATGGTAATCATTACAACTCTCTTGTCAACCCACGCCGTTCAACAATTGGTGCAGGACTTGGTTTCAGCTGTCTTCAAGGGGTGAGTTTCTGCAACTTTTGTACCCTTTGTCTTGGCAAAATGATAATTTTTTCTCCAGTGATCATACCTATATTAGCCTTCCCTCTTCAGTTCATTATTTTTCCTGCAAATCAAATGTTTAAGGATATGTGAAATTAAGGTGTAGGATCAAAGAGCAATAGAAGTTGGCAAGGTCCATACTGATGAACTAATAGGGATAGCTTATGGGAAATTTCCACACAATCTGAGCAGCATTTTTCCCTCCACACTACTTTCACCTTTAATTTTCATTGCTGTTAAGGTTAGTAGTTGATGATTTATCAACTGTGAACTTGCATTTAAAGTATCAATATCAGCATGCCAATTGCTGGATAAGTTGAAATATAACTGGACTTATTGATTGTGGGATTGCTCTTCTTCCTTTTATTGGTAACAGGCTAGTATAGTGAAAGAGATTGATGTTGCTGACACAGGCAACAATTGTGTTTGCAGGCAAGTGTGGATAGAGATCAGGTCAAAGCTGCTATTAAAGCTCAACAAGACCAGCAGATTGATAATGCAAGTATCTTTAACGTAGTTCAGCAGTATGTTTTGTGTTGATATTTGGCTAGCTAGGATAGTAACCAAACTCTCCTTTATGATGCTTAATGCTGACAGGCACTTCTGGCTGAGGGGCAGTTTTACTCTGATCTTGAGGTTACTGAGAAGGAGATCGAACGCATGGTGATGGAAGCTTCTAGAGCTGAGTATCTTGCTGATAACAAGTTCAAACCACAACTTGGCCGTAAAGGATCTTCTACTTCTGGTGCAGAACCATCATCTTCTGGCGCTAGTAAGTACTCAGACTTTACACGGGATGGTACTTCATTGAGAACATGTGTTCATGAACTGGGGGGACCGAAGAACATAGGGCACACCTCTGGCTGTTATCATCATTTTGCTCTCCTCATTGATTTATTCCATCTTTAGTCTATTAGAAGTATTGAGTTTTTTTGTCTTTAAGGGTGAATTGTGCTTGTATTCTGTGTTGCTGACAATGATATGAACTTGGATTTGCAGGATCATCATCGGCCAGTGAGACTACCAAGGTGGAAGGTGCAAGAGAACATGGCTCACAGGATACTGTCCTTAGCAGCAGTATGCAGATCGTGCTGTCAATGGGATTCAGTTACCTGCAAGCAATCGAGGCCTACAGCATATTTGGTGATGATGTGGATTCCATGGTTTGTTACCTCGTGGAAACCAGCAGCAGACGCAAAGGCAAGGCAACTGAATGAACCACGACAGAGATTCAGAATTTTCCCGTCAGACCAAATTGACTCTCAGTGCTGGCGTTGTACTTAGATGGAGAGATAAAAAAACCTGGTCCTACTGAAACACAAACTTCCAGAAGTTTAGAATCTGTTTTTGAAGTTTGAATGATCAATAAAATGGATATAATAGTAGCTAACCTTTAAGATGGCCTTTTCTAACTAGAACGTGGAGCATATTATGATTCGGTCTATAGGCATTGAAATGTTACAGTGTTGTCTCTTGGCTGGTTTAGCAGTCAATAATAGCATTGTCATGTGAATGTTCCGTTTGATATATTACGGTTCGAGGAGAATATTATCAGGTGAATTACTATGTTCAAATCTACTCCGACCATCCACCATGATATTAGACTTATTTCTTTCTGCCTTTGAATTCAAGTTTATTTCTTTGTTATGATATTAGAGTTATTTTCATCCAATGGTGGAAGATCAAAGAAGGCTTGTGTGTGAGGTAGGGTTCTTGCTCTTACTCGAACGTGTTTAACATATCAACTTATCAAAGAAAAAAAAACAAAGTATGTAGATTTTTTCTCTATGAATTCTATCAATCTGTAAGCAGTTTTGTACATAGTACATGGTTGGTTCTCTCTTTTTTGTTTCTTTAAAAATCTCACTTGCTCCCTAATTCCAGTTGAATCTTTGTTATTTACGTGACACGTTTCTTATAAGATATCATTTATTAGTTAACTAGTTTAAATATTTTAGCAAGTTAATTAAAAAAAGATTTTGTTTGAAAAAATATTAATTAAAAATCATATTTTACAAGAGAAAACAAATTGTAAGAATATTAATTAACAATCATATTTTACTAGATAATCATGTTGCGTTGGCAAGTGCTTGGTGTATGTTTTTTTAAAACTATATTGTTTTTCTAACAAAAATAATGAGATATGTATGTTTTTTTGACATGTTTTTTTATATAAAAAAATCTTAGTGTAAATTAAAAAGATTAACTACACATCTAATTAAATAAATAAACAAAAAAAATTGTTAATAATAATTAAAAACAAAATGAAAAAAATCAAGAGAGATGTAGATCAAGATATTTACTCGGTTGTATTTGTTGAATTTATTTATTAAAATTAATTGTTTTATTCAATCAAACGATAATAAAAATTGACATATATATTAAATTGGTTGAATAAAAAGAAAGGAAAAAATATTTTATCAGCCTGTATATATTAAAAATATTACATGAAAAAATATTTTTTATATAAAAAAATAAAATTTATTTATACAAAAAATTAAAAAAAAA
>Ga0325402_1004415_pt1 | contig 12939 bp, 8 predicted proteins | sample PopdelMetagenome_22_FD_207212 | JGI IMG/M metagenome (GOLD analysis project Ga0325402, IMG submission 207212) | Populus deltoides microbial communities from Bellville, Georgia, United States - Xylem-PdKOR-R3 | ecosystem: Host-associated > Plants > Phyllosphere > Stem > Wood/Secondary xylem... | reverse complement strand
CTTTTTCTAAACAAGGACAGACAGAAGCGGTAGCCAGAAGGTGGGATTGGGTGCTTGAAATTTCTTCGAACTTTACTGATCTATGAGTGTGAAAATCTACAAAAGATGCTTTCTTTGTTGTTCCATTGTTTCAAAAGAATACTCCTTTTATGATGTCGTTTGAATTGCGTATGTGTTGATGTAAAATAAATTTTAAAAAATAAAAATATTATTTTAATATATTTTTAAATAAAAAAACTTTTAAAAAGAATAATTTTGGATGTCATTCAATCAAAGTCCAAATGACAGCTTGGAACATGCTGGCTTGCGTTAGGTGCGCGCGTTGATCTCAAAATATTTCTTTTTAAATGCATTGAACAATAATCTCTCAAAACCCCCAATTTTCCAAACTATTAAAATATTTGTCTGTCCTTGATTCTAATATTTTATTTTTTTTATTAAACTTTTTCAAATCAAGTTTTATATTATTTTATATTTAATTTTTATTAAATAAATAAAAAAAATAACTTTCAATCTCGTAATTATTTGATCAACAAGATTCTAATACCATATCAAAAAATTATTTTAATTTAATAATTTAAATTATTAGATAAAACCTCACGATATAATTTATATATTATTCTATCTTAATAATTAACTCACTCATCACGGAAAAAAAACAACTGTTTGCTCTATTTGGTCTTTGTAAAAGGAAGGGGGTTACCCATATTCTACGAAGTACGAACCCATCCACAAACCATTTTAATATTATGAAAAAGAAAACAGCCTTTTAAACAAGCAATTCATGAAGTGCATTTCACATAACATTGCTTAAAGATGGCATGCGTTTCATATTTACTTGTCTAAAAGACTTTAATATATATTCATAAATTTAGAATTTAGAATTTAAGATTTCGAGATTACGCAATGGACCCGTCGACGGGAGAATTACTGGGAATGTGAAAACTGTGGGCAGTCATGGGATTAACATATGCTTAAAGACAACAGGAAACTACCTTAAGAACTCCAGCAGCAGCTAAGATCAGTTGCCCATGGCAGATGGATGCAACAGGCTTCCTAGATTGCATAAATTCTTTCACCAAGGCAATCACTGTCTCATCCAGTGCCAAATATTCTGGAGCCCGGCATCCAGGGATGACGAGAGCATCATAACTAGAGGCATCCAAACCTTCATAGGAAGCAGTTAGAATGAAATTATGGCCTGGCTTCTCACTGTAAGTTTGGTCACCTTCAAAGTCGTGGACTGCAGTTGGGCAGATATCCCCAGCCTTTTTCTTGGGGGAAACCGCATCAACATGGCACCCAAGAGCTTGAAGGACTGAAAAGGAACAGTTACCTCATCATCTTCCATGAAATCCTGCAAGCAGAAATAAAACAACAAAGGATTCTTAGTAAACAAGGAAAACACATGTTTCCTCAAGCTTGATAGTAAGAGACAGGTAGTAATTGTATTAGAACAATAGAACTTACCCCGCAGAGAAACAGAATCCTTTTATCTGAACCAGTTACCTTGCCTCCGAGTGCCTTCACAAAAAGCCGAATGTACTCAGGATGAGCCCTATATATAACTCCAGTGATGATATTGCCATCAGCTACGCAATCCATCCTGGTTTTGGGTTCAATCCAATGAGCACCAGCATCGATGAGCACAGGTCCCAGAGCATGGAGTGCAGTGCACTTCCGACCTTTTACTGAGCCAGCAGCTGCCAAGATCAATTGTCCATGACAAATAGAGCCAATCGGCTTTCCTGAGTCGGAAAACTTCCTCACACAATCTAAAACGGATTCATTTATGGCAAGATATTCTGGAGCCCTTCCACCTGGTAGAAGCAGCCCATCATATTTTCTAAAATCAACTTCATCGAAGTTCGCATTGAGACTAAAGTTGTGTCCACGCTTCTCTGTAAAAGTCTACAGCAAGTGAAGTTCCAAAAACACATATCAGAGTTAAGGGAACGAGTGGCTGTGCTATATTTGCCAACAGAACACATCAAAAAGGGAGCTCAGTTTACACATCATCATGATAACTATTGTATCTTTAACATTGGGCACAACCCATTACAAAATCATTATCACTATCATTCCCACCACAACCACTATCGCCATCAAGATCAAATAGGTATTGCATGGCATAAGAACCATTAGGTGTTGTATGGACTAATAAGAATTTGTAATATTCTTCGTGCATCTTTTTAACATGCATGTTTTTCTCTAAAGTCCTAGTTTAAGAATATCTCGACTGTACGTTAAAAAACTTTGGCAATCAAGCGAACAGGTAAACCCCAAATATCAGGGATTCATTTTAATGTGATAAATATGTCACTTATGAAAGAAGGGTTGACATTTGCATGTCAGATTGCCATCAGAGTCAGATTGCCACCGTTGCCACTACCACTACTCCAGCATCCATATCAGAAGACAAACAATTAAACAGAACCAAGTCGGAGTTGCAAGTAACTAAATTTGGATACATTTTATATCCAAACAAATAATATTTTCATTAAGAAATGGATATTGTAAGAGATTAACATAAAATGAGAGAGAGGGGACCTGATAGCCATGATAGGCACCAGAGTCTTGAATTGCAGTGCGGCAACAATCACCAGCTTTCTTGCCAGGACAGACAGCATCAACTGCTATTCCATAAGCCTGCAAGGCTTGAAATGGAACCATAGCCTGCAAAACATAAAAAACCCAATCATTTAAAGACTTCAATGGGGAAAACAACTCCAAAACGAGAAAGATAAAAATGAAAGCAACCCACCTCATAATCTTCCATGAAATCCCCACATAACAATAAAACTTTCTTCTGTGGCTTGCAATTAGCCATTGCTGATGCTAAAAAATAAGACTTAAGCTTTAGCTTTGTTTATTGCTATCATCTCTCAAGTGGAGTTTCGTGCTTTTATAAAGACTGCAAGTGCAAGAGAAACGGAATTGTTCTTTAACTCTCTTCGTTATCGTTGACTAAAAACGTACTGTAACTCTCTTCGTTATTGTTGGATCAATGCACATCGCAACCAATAAAAATATTAAATGTGAGCTTTGTTATTGTTGGACTAGATCGCATTGAGACTAACTCACCAACTTGTTATCGCGATCAGCATGATCTTTGAAGTGATTTCATCCACTTTTTTCCACATCATTCATGAAATGACCCGTTCTTTGTGTCTACGATTATTCATATTATAAGCAAAATCCCCTGCCAATAAAATAACCAACATATCTTCACCATTCCGTGTTCAAAATCAAATTCAAAATAATGAGTTAGAATTGCAAGTGCAAGCAAAATTCCACATCCTTTATAATCAGGCCACATGATACATTCACAGCACCCTATGGATAGGTCATCACTCATTTCCCACAACCAACAATCCAGAAAGTCACTTATTTGCATGGTATATAAGTCTATTTTCGGCACAGGCAAACCGCATAAAAGGGACAAGGATTCATGTGATACAAGATGGATTCCTAGACCCAAACATGGAAAACGCATACATCCCCATGTTATTTGATATAAGATACAAGCATACTAGTTACATGAAAATAGCTAAAATGACACTCGGATGCCAAGTAAGGCCATCAACTGAGAGATGAACTGAGGGTGCCCTGGCCAAGCAGCACCTGTAACCAAGTTTTCATCAGTGTAGCAGCGATCTATTGGATCAGGTTCTAGCCATGTTGCCCCTCCCAAGACAACATTCAGCTTCACTGCAGGATATGCGGTACATTTTCTTCCCTGCAAAGATGATTCGTATTAGCGATTATACAGCCTGACACATGAAATAGCATATTATTTGTAATTCTATGATCAAGAGAAGTACGTTCCAAATATAGAAGATAAAACAATTCTCATGGAACTTTAAATATGATGATCAAAGAGTTTGAATTTCACATGTGAAGATATAAGCCATGAGAAGTTGCATACGAAATTCTACAGAGCTAAATCTAATAAAAAAAGGCACCTAGTCCAAGTTAAAGTTTGAACAGGGAAAGACTTCTCATGGCTTATAATTTTAAAAGGAGTATAATTTTCAATGTTAAAAGATGCATGGTAAAATTAATGTTTAAGCATTTCCATATCTCCTTGAAAGTTCAATGATGGTAGTTTTTCTAACAAACAAAAACATGTGCACACAACAATAAATTAGTTGCATTTGTGAAGAAAATACACCACATTCCTCGCAAGACAACAGGAAACTACCTTAAGAACTCTGGCAGCAGCTAAGATCTGCTGCCCATGGCAGATAGATGCAACAGGCTTCTTAGAGTGCATGAATTCTTTCACCAAAGCAATCACTGTCTCATCCAGTGCCAAGTATTCTGGAGCCCGGCCTCCAGGAATGACAAGAGCATCATAATTTGAGGCATCCAAACCTTCAAAGCTAGCTGTTAGAGTGAAACTATGACCAGGCTTCTCACTGTAAGTTTGGTCACCTTCAAAATCATGGACTGCAGTTGGGCAGGTGTCCCCAGCCTTCTTCTTGGGGCAAACTGCATCAACATGGCACCCAAGAGCTTCAAGAGACTGAAAAGGAACAGTTACCTCGTAATCTTCCATGAAATCCTGCAAGCAAGAACAAAAGAAGCAAGGATTCTTAGCAACTATGAGTCAACACATGTTTCATAAACATGACCTCAGTCAATGGCAAAAAAGAATTAAGAATTAAAAACAAATAATTAGAACTTACCCCACAGAGAAACAGAATTTTCTTATCTGAACCAGTTATCTTGCCCCCCAGTGCCCTCACAAATAGCTGGATGAACTCAGGATGCCCCTCATATGTAGCTCCGGTGATGATATTGCCATCGGCAACACAAGCTTTCATGGTTTCAGGTTCAACCCAATGAGCGCCAGCATCAATGAGCACAGGTTTCACAGCAGGATATGCAGTGCATTTCCGACCTTTTACTGAATTTGCAGCTGCCAAGATCAATTGTCCATGGCAAACAGAGGCAATTGGCTTTCCTGAGTCAGAAAATTTCCTGACACAATCTAACACAGATTCGTTCATGGCAAGATATTCTGGAGCCCGTCCTCCAGGTATCACCAGTCCATCATATTTGCCAAAATCAACTTCATCAAATGTTGCATTGAGAGTAAAATTATGACCACGACTCTCAGTATAAGTCTAAAATCAATAAAGTTTCAAAAAACACCTATCAGAACTAAGTTTATGAAATTGATATATTATGCTTGTACTTTAATCAATCAGTAGAGCTACATCCACCAACAGCTTATTAGAAAAACAACACAAATTATCATAAAAAAGGATCTTGATGAACACATAATGCTTGTAAAATGATCATCACCACAACCATGCAATTATCAAAATTAGCACTCAGCACAACCCATCAAAGAAATTATCTTATTAATATTATCACTACTACACTGCCACCACAACCGCAACCACCATCATCACTAAGATCACCACGGCCACTACAGGCATTCATTTCAGTTATCACAAAATTATTATTACATTAAGAAAATGTCTTTTATTACCTTATTAATTAATCAAAAATTAAAATTTTAATACCAAATATATGTGAAGATTAGTCTCAAAGTATTAGATTTTATCCACTAAACTACTCAAAGAAGACAGACAACAATGATAAAACCCAATAATCTGCACATTAATTTAAGTAAAGTGTGAGGTAAGCAATATATATAGAGAAAAACAAATACATATTTTGAATAAGTTAAAATTAACTTTACAAATCCATAAAAAGGAAAAAAAAACTTTCTTATTTTCACCAATAATTGAAAAAAAATGCTAAAACTAAAGCTTCGATAACTGAACTAAGTAAGATCAACAAATTAATAAGCTTTTTCAAAAACAGCCACAAAAAAAGGAATCCAATATGATGATTAAGTGTATATAACGAGGGAAAGAGCACCTGATAACCAGCAGAATCATGAATTGCAGTGCGGCAAATATCCCCAGCTTTCTTGCCAGGACAAGCAGCATCAACAGCAATCCCATAAGCCTGCAAAGCTTGAAATGGAACCATAGCCTACAAAAAACAAGAAGAACCCACAATTCTTCATCAATCCAAGATTCAAGAAACACTTCAATATAGATAAAAACAGAAGCAGCCCACCTCATGATCTTCCATGTAATCACCACATAACAGCAAAACACTCTTGCCCATTTTTTAAGCTGAAAATTAAGTTTGAGCTTAAGTTCTTTCGTAGTTCTATGCTTTTTTTTTCTTTTTTTTTTTGTGGAGTTCGTGAGTTTTATAGAAGTGATGATAATTTCGGAGGGAAATTATGTTTTTGTTATTTTTTTATATATATATATATATATATATATATATATATATATATATATAAAAGCATGGCTAGTTCATGTGCTGTTTTGTCGTGATCAACGCAATGACAGGTCCAAAATGTATTTTCGTTGATAGAAGAATCTGGATTGTAGAGATTTTATGACTAAAAATTAAATAATAAAGGAATGAGTTAAATGAAAATAAGTAATAACATAAAATAATTGATATTTTTTTATTTAATGTTAAAGAGTATCTCAGAGATAGATTATGGTTATTAAAAAATATTCTTAACATCACTTAAAAATGACTTAATTTCTTTAGTTTCAATAAAAAAAATTGTTAAATTTATTTCAATGCATTAAATATATGTGAGATACCACACAAAAAATGCATTAAATAAATACTAGGAATGTATCTTTGAGATAACTTATGATTTATTTGTTTACTACAAAGTGTTTAATTAAAAAAGTATTTTTATGATTTTTTTTATGTTTGATTATATTTTGAAAAACTGGTTAACAAAATTCACTTTCTGATAAAAGAAAAAAAAACATAAATTTTAGATGGAAAAAAAGTGTTTTATAACTTAAAAATTTGAAAAAACACATTTCATAAAGTACATAAGAACTAAAGTGTATATATATATATATATATATATATATATAAAACACTTTAAAATATAATATTATTAAAAAATAATAAATCACTATTATATTTATATAGGAAATAATATATTAGGATATACTAATATATAATATAAAAGTATATTAATTTAATATATCAGTGCATATAATATTTTAATTTAGATAATACTGATAGAAAACATAATTGAATACAAAACATGTTATATATTATTTAGTAATCATACATTTAAATCATTTAAATTATATTATAAAATTAGGATATCATAGAAAGAAAATTTATTTTCAATTATTGTTCTCCAAGCACCAAAAAATATTTGATAAAAATAAAAATTTTACTATTTAAAAATAGTTAATAACTAAAAATTTATTATTTTTCAACTTATTTTATTTGATGTGTCAAAGACCGAAAAATAATTTTCAACTTATTTTTCATTATACAACTAAACATATTAATAGACTTTACTTAAAAAAAATATTTGACAAGGTTTTAAAATGGAAACAATATTAATATATTTTAATAAAAAATATTTAATAAGGCTATATGTCTATAATATCATATTTAAAATATTTATATTATATATATACATATTTTTATTCTATAAAATAAAAAATATATAAATATATGATATTCTTTTTTTTCACCATTACACTTTCTATATATATTAGATAAACTTGAAAAAAAAATCAATAAATATTTTTTGAATTTATTTTTCATTACATAATCAAATACTAAAAATTATTTTTTAATTTATTTTTTACGTCACCGTCAAACATTAAAAAATAATCTAGTTTTTAGAAATGTTTTTTCATAAAAACCACTTTAAAAAGTACTTTTCAGCAAAAACCTTAAGTACTTAATTCAATTCAATGGATACTTCAATTCAATGGATACATAATCTATCTCAAGGATACTTAATATTGAATACAAAAAAGATACAAAAAAGAAAATCTCAATTATTGTAAATGTTATGACCTACTTTTATTTAACCCATTTCTTTATTATTTTTAATGATATTAAGGACCCATCTTTCATATCTGTTTTTGTCATTCAAAGAATATTGGACTTGAAGGAATGTTTTTGATGATTTTTTAGGACGAGGGAATTTAAGAGAGGTTAGCATTTAAAAATGGTTGTAAGTGTTAACTCGAGGAGGAAGGGCTCAGGAATTTCAAGGATGGGAATTTTTTGTTTTCGTGACATTCCCTTTCAATGTTAAATCACAAATGTATGTTGCTTAAATTCTTTATTTAATTTAAAATTCTAATTTTTGATTGATGAGGTTGTAATTTGATTATACATACATACATAATTGAAATTAATTAACAATACATCATCATCATCATCTTCAAAACGTCATGATCATCTCAGATTCTGAGAGAGAGATCACTTGCTTTTCTACGAAGGTTGTTTATGCTATTGTGCTTACTGCTTAGGAAGTTCCAAGTAAGAGACAAATGAAAGAATAAGGGAATGTCAGGAACAAAAATTACAGGCGTTTGTGTTGCCTTTACATGCATACTCGTAGCTAGAAATCAAGAGGTTAATTTGCCATTCTGAAAACGTAACTCCATTCTTATCTCAATCATTTTTTCCTATCAAACACTTCTCCCCACTCAAAAAGAAAATGGCACAAGCTTTTGCAGCCGAGATTGCAAAATCCCTTTTAGGGAAGTTAGGCTCTTTTGCTGTTCAAGAAATTCGTTTGGCATGGGGACTTGAAGATGACCTTGCACGTCTTGAAGAGAGATTGAAAGCCATCAACGTGGTGCTGTCCGATGCTGAGAAACAACAATCAAAGAATGACAGGATTCGGCTCTGGCTCCATATGCTCAGAGAAGTCTTGTATGATGCCGAGGACGTGCTGGACGAAATCGAGTGCGAAACTTTGCGAAGGCAGGTGGTGCAAACAACAGGGAGCACCAGCAGAAAGGTAAGGCGCTTCTTTTCAAGCTCTAATAAGATTGCATTCCGTTTAAGAATGGGTCATAAGATAAAGAGCATCATAGAAAGACTAGCTGAGATTTCATCTCTTGATCATAGTCATGTCTTGCATGAGGAAACACAGATGAACCTATCCTTTGAGACCTTTTCTGGTCTTATCGGAAGAGGTGAAGACAAAGAACGCATCATCAACCTTTCAGTGGCACCTTTTAAGGTTGGTGATGCGCATCCCCTTGTCCTTCCGATAGTAGGAATGGGAGGCTTGGGGAAGACATCTCTCGCCAAATCGGTGTATGATGATGAGATTGTAAACACTCATCATTTTGAACTAAAAATGGAGGTATGTGTTTCAGATGATTTTTCCTTGAAATAAGTGATACAAAAAATTATTAAATCTGCAACTGGGGAAAGATGTGCAGATTTGGATGAGGGTGAACTTAAAAAAAAAAAACTTGAAGAAATTCTGAATGGTAGGAAATACTTGCTTCTTTTGAATGATGTTTGGAATAAAGATGCTCAAAAATGGATGTTGTTGAAGCCTTTGTTATCAACAGGTGCCTCTGGAAGTAAAACTATAGTAACTACCCGTAGTCGACGTTTCGCTGAGATTATGGGTACTGTTACTGCAGACAACCCAAGTCTTCTTGGTCAAGAGGACTGTCTGTCGTTGTTTTACAGTGTGTTTAAAAAATAATATAAATTAAAATCTTATATAATAATTTAAATTTTTAAATTGAGATAGTTTTTTAATATTATATCAGAATTTTAATGATGAAATAGTTACAAGTTTAAATTTTATCATTTTTATTTATTTGATCAAGATTAAGTACAAGGTAATGTGTATTTGTACAAGTTTCAAACCTAAAAAACTTTCACTTGAAAATATATATTAAAAAATAATATAAATTATATTTTAGAATATCATCTAATAACTTAAACTTCTAGATTAAAATATTTATTTGATATATTTAAAAAAGAAAGGGCAAATGGAGTTGTATCCAAATTTGGTTGGAATTGGGAAAGAAAAAGTGGCAAAGTGCAACCAAATTCCTTTGGCAGTGATTAACTTGGGGACCAACTGCATGGTAAGACTGATGAAACAGAGTGGGAATCGGTGAGATAGTGAGAAGTGGGAAGAGAAGGGAGATGGTATTTTCCCTTGAAAATAAGCTATCGAAGACTGCCGACTCACTTGAAAAGATGCTTTCTTTACTGAGCCTTGGTCCTGCTCGTGAGCCTTGGATTCTAAGGCAAGATCCAAGAAAATAGAGCATGATGACCTATTATCCTTGGATCTTAATACAGAACCTAATTAAATTAGATCTAGATGATGGATTCATTATTCATGGTCTATAACAACACATTACCTACAGGTCTGGAAACTGAACCCAACAATTTTAGATTTGAATACCAAAACCTAAAGCCCAAAGCCTTGGAGAGGGGATCAAAGTGCTTTGGGTTTGTGCTCGTGCTACACCCAAATAATTTAGATGAGACATTTCTTTTCAACCCTAATTTTTTTGAGCCTAGAAAAGGATATCTAATTCAAGTTTAATAATAACAACAATAATTGATTTTTCTCTTAAAATCAAATCTATGCTTTTTTTATAGTAATAATATTTATTTTAATTTTAATAATATTAATAAATTTAATAATATTTATAATAATATTTAACTTGTTTATCCAAGTTTTTATATTTTCAATCTTAAAAAAAAATTATGGTTTTCTTTGGATGGTAATAATAAATTTTTAAACAAATTTACTAATAATGATAATAATGATAATAATAATAATAATAATAATAATAATTCTTAATCCTTTAAATAAAATCTATTATTATTTTTCAATATTAATAATATTTTCTACAAATTTATTAATTATTATATGAATAATATTAATTATAATAAAAATAATGGTATTTTTAACATTATTAATATTAATTATAATAAAAATCATAATACTTATATCACAAATAATAATATTTTTAATATTAATACTTTTAATTATAATAAGAATAATAAGATTTAGAATACAAATAATAATATTTATCATATTAATAATAATATTTAACATGTATGGCCTAATTTTTTATAGTAATAGTTTTTTCTAAAAAAAAGTTATTAACAACAACAATAATAATAATTGATATTATATATTTTGTTTCATTCTTCTACTTTGCAGGGTTTACAAACCCAACCGCACTGGTCTGCCACCCCTGGGGGGTCTGCAGACCCCAAGCACGAGTCTGAAAGGATCATGACGTGTGGGTCTGCACCTAGAGCACAACTTTTTAGACCTCAGGCACGTGGTTCTGCAACCCGCTCACCTGGCTGCAGACCCAGGCTAGCAGGTGTGCAGATCCCTACGCACAGGTTTGCAAACCCGGGCGTGCAAGCCTACCAACCCCCTCACCTAGGTCTGCAGCCAAGCGTGTAGGTCTAACCTAATGTCAACGTATGACAACCCCAACGCCAGGTGTCTGCGGCCTGGGCCTGCAACCATGCGCTCGGGTTTGGCCCTAACAACTTAGGCCTGCACCTTTGCCCTACCCAAGTAACTTGGGTCAGACGCACCTTTCCAACCCCAAGTTAATAATAATAATAATAATAATTGATTTTAACCTTCAAATCAAATCTATATGTTTTTCAATAGTAATAAGATTTATTTCAAATTCAGTAATATTTATTATATTAATAATAATATTAAACTTGTCCGACCTAAGTTTTTATAGCTTTTAACCCCTTCAAATAAAACTTATTATTTTTCTTCGATAGTAGTAATATGTTTCTTCAATTTTAATAATAATAATAATAATAATAATAATAATAATAATAATTTTACCATTCAAATCAAATCTATGGTTGTTTTTCAAAATTAATGATATATTTTTAAAATTTCTTAATTATGATATTAATAATATTAATTATAATAAAAATAATAAAATTTATCATACAAATAGTAATATTTTTAATATTAATTATAATAAAAATAACAATATTCCTAAGACAAATAATAATATTTTTAATATTAGTAATAATAAAAATAAAAATAAAAATAAAAGTAAAAATATTTATAATACAAACAATAATATTAATTATAATAAAATTTATAATACAACTAATAATAATAACAATATTAATTACAATAAAATAACAATATTTCTAAGAGAAATAATAATATTTTTAATAATAATAATAATAATAAACTTACCCAAGTTTAAGTGTATGGCTGTAACATCAGGTTCAAGAGCTTTGGAGCTATTTTAAATGCCAAATTCAAGAGCCCTGAGCCTGAATGCAACACCGGACCAATTAGACTGGGGTTAGGATGCTAGACCAATTTGCCTTGGGTCCGAACACCTGACCCAAGTGTCTTGGACCAGGCAGGGCACAACTTGGGTTTGTGCTCCTGCCACTCTCAAGTAACTTGGATCAAGTCTATTTTTCAGTTTTAAGTTTCTTGGGTCTAAAAGGGGATGTCAAACCCAAGTTAATAACAACAATAACAACAACAATTAATTTTACCCTTAAAATCAAATTTATGTTTTTTTGATAGCAATAATATTTATTGTAAATTTAATAATATTAATGAATTTAATAATTTTTATAATATCAATAATAATATTTAACTTGTTTGTCCAAGTTCTTATATTTTTTAATCTATAAAAACAAATATGGTTTTTCTTCGACTGTAATGATAATTGTTTTTTTTTCAATTTAATAATAATAATAATAATAATAATAATAATAATAATAATAATAATTCTTAAGTTTACCCTTCAAATCAAATATATTATTTTTTCAAATTTATTAATTATTATAATCAAAATAATGATATTTATAATACAAGTAATAGTATTTTTAATATTATTAATAATAAAAATAATAGTATTTATAATAAAAATAATAATATTTTTAATATTAATACTTTAAATAATAATAATAATAATAATAATAATAATAATAATAATAATAATAATAATAATAATATTTATCATAGTAATAATAATATTAAACTTGTATAGCCCAATTTTTTATAGTTTTTTTTTAAATTATTAACGATAACAACAACAACAA
>Ga0325402_1004414_pt1 | contig 12942 bp, 7 predicted proteins | sample PopdelMetagenome_22_FD_207212 | JGI IMG/M metagenome (GOLD analysis project Ga0325402, IMG submission 207212) | Populus deltoides microbial communities from Bellville, Georgia, United States - Xylem-PdKOR-R3 | ecosystem: Host-associated > Plants > Phyllosphere > Stem > Wood/Secondary xylem... | reverse complement strand
TTTTCATTCATGATCAAAACTTGAACAAATTATCTATATCCTGATTGAAGAATAATAAAATGTATTTTTTAAGACATTATCAAATACAATAACATTTCGTGTGTAAGAATAAAATGTATATAAGACAGAACCCAAATAATTATCATGATTATGAATATAAAACCTCTTTTATGTAATTTATATTATTGTGATTAGATCGTCCCTGAATTTATAATTATATAATTTGTTTTGGTCGATAAACCTAGCATACGAAACACGCAAATGCCTCCAACTCGTACTACAATGATTCTAGGAGATAATTGATGTGGAGGATACAAGGAGAGAGGTGGAGATCATGAGGCATTTGCCTGAACATCCTAATATTGCGAGCTTCGAGGAGGCATACGAGGATAGAGATGCTGTTCGTCTTGTCATGGAACTTTGCAAGGGAGGTGTGTTTTTTTATAGGATTGTTTCTAAAGGGAATTACACCGATCGTGCTTCTGCAATGGCTACCAAGACCATTTTGGAGATTGTCAAGGTATTGCCATTGTATAGATTAGGATAATGATTTTCCTCTCTCTCTTTCTTTCTTTCTTTGTGGTTAAAATTTGACCAGAAAGAAGCCTCGATTAGGTGTTATGAAAATGGGAAACTTGATTAATCAAGATTAGGGTTAATCTTAACAAAACATGATTCAAGATTAATGTTTCTTTAATCAATTCTTGTCTTAAGTGGTTGAGGGCCTTGATTTTTCATGCATTCCATCTGTAATTTTAGATGTTGAAGCTCATTCAAAATGATCATGATATCAAAATCCATGGCTGCGAAACAAGCACAATCAAACATCCAGTGAAACAGTTATAACTTCAACTTTGTTCCTTGGATTTTCATTGCTGAATTAGCTTTAAAGTTGCAAAGAATCAGAAAGTTGAAGTTAGCCGTAGTAGAAATGGAAGCTAGCATGAAAACAAATTGTTCAGCACCACCAATTTGAAAGCTGAACCGACACAATACCATATCACTGCTCACTGGATTTTTCGAAGGGCAGATCGCATGGACCATCAGTCAAGGGAAGTGAGAAACGAAGTTCAAAGCAAAGTCCGTTGAAGTTTCAGTTTACTTTTTCACAAAAGAGTAAATCGTTCACAGATTAAAAGTGTTCCCTATACATATAATTACCAGCAACAAAGGCAGGTTGCAGATCGATATGTTAGTAAACAGACAACAACTATATACAGTGCACCAAGCATGGTGCTTGCGGCAAAACCACACAGATTTGAATGAGAAGCTGTTTTTATTCTTCCAGTCCGTTGACATCTTACTAACCATTCACACATTGAGCAGCCTCTGGAAAGGATGAGCCATCAAACCAAAAAAATGAAAGAGCAATTATCCTTCTTTTAACTTGCTTGGAGAGTACTTGTTCCTAAAAGGTTCCAGCTTCCACGGGCACAAAGGTTTTGAAGTTTAGATGGCTGCGGCAGCATACCTGTCATGTGGAAGCAGCTTGGAATTGGAATTGGAAGATTAATCATCTCCATTTTTGCTTGAACCACCCATTTTACCACCCTTTCCCTTGCCACCTTTCCCTTTGCTGACACTGGCATTTTTTGAGCTTGAGGTCTTGCTACAAGCAGCTTGAGTCACATCTGCTAGACCATTCTCTAATGCTCTAACCAGGTTCTCAAAATAATTTTTTGTCACGCTGTTGAAAGGAGGCATGTAAAGAGGAGTTAATGCCAGTATTATAATTGCGGTAATATCTGAATGCTTGTACAAACATCTAATTCAACAAATTTAAAGAGGAGATGAATCTTTACTGTGCATAATGACATTTAACATGACACTATTGTCCAGGAGGTGAAAGAAAGTGCAAGAAGTGCTGCTGTCTAATTAGGTGATGAAACTCCCGATACATCGTCCCACCAAGTTTTCAAGCATCTCAACCTCTCGAGCAATTCAGATGCATACAAGAACTACTCTCCTAATTAAGCATCTATAAATCCATGAATGGAAAAAAGGAACATTAAAATAATGATGGCTCCATGCAGCACTGGAAACAATTTCATGGATAAGTAGTTAGATGTTGTACATTTTTTGGACAAAAAGGGCCATCTATCAATTACATATGTACACTTGGAAATTATAAAAGTAAAGCTTGAACAGCTGAAAAACTATCTGTAAACCTTCTAGACAAGCAGCTGCCCCTAAAGGGGCTAAACCTAAACATAAAGAGCATGTCAATGACAATTTGCAACAATACCTGGTCAACCCAGCTAATTTTGTCCGGAACTCATCGAACTCTTTTGATGGGCCATCAGCAGCAAGAAACTGTTGTAGTTCCTTCTCTGCACATTGATGAAGCCTTTCCAAACCGGACTCAGCCTCACCTACAGAGCATGCAGAGATTATTTTATTAGCAATGGTGTCATCAAGAACAAATAGATAAACCCAGCATACTTCTTTCTCTTATCTTCTTTTTATCCATGCTTGGTTTGTATAAGCACTAACTCAAGATGGACCCACAACCATGTACCCCGCCTCTCTTATGTGAAGGGATGCATGTAGTTGGGCTGTGAGACCATTGGCAACCTGTCTCATACAATTACTTGGTAAATAATTAATCATATGCATACCTTGCAAGTACTCAAAAAACTGTCTCTTGGCATGCTCATGCTCAGGAAGATAAAACCCGTATGCATATGTCCATTTCAGAACTCGCCTGCATTCAACTATCTGCAAACAAACACGGGAAGACAAAAGATGATACATGGCTTGATCTTTTCCCTTTCTTTTGTTCCTCCTTCCCCCAACCTCTCTACAAAAAAAAAAAATAGTAATAGTAACAGCAAAATATTATATGACAATTCACCTGAAGCCAGGCTTCCGTTATGAACTTCAGCTGAGACTCAGGTGTGCAATGTACGTCACTCAGCTTCTCAAGCTAGAAAAAAAAAACAAAAAGTTAAAACAATCTCTGATATCATTCAGCAGGCAGCTAATAGATATAGAACATTTGATAGATAACTTGAAATTTGCAAATGAAGAACAAATAGTATGAACAAGTTTACATACATGCACAGTCTGCATTTGATGCAAATCTGCAAGAGCTTTTTGCCTCGACTGCCACATAGAACAAAACTTTCAGATTCCATTAAGACATGCTCCAAGTCCATGTATACAAATGAATTAAAAAGAAAAGGATAAAAAGGGTTGAGATGAATATAATAGCAAAAGTATAACAGAAAAAAAAAATAAACTTTAGCATTTACTGAACTTTTTCGTAAAACAGTAATCTAAGTACAAGTTCTCTAGAGAGATCCTTGCAAGAGGTACAGGTTACAGTCAGAAAATGAGAATCTAAATTCCAATAAAAACAAGAATCAAATGTTGTCCTGTGTCATTGTTATATCTTTATAGTGGAGAGGGCTTTTTAAGAATGATTGAGTAAATTACGTATCTATCCAACTGATTTCAACTAAGGTACAGAGCAAAATAGCACTAGCTCATTCGGTTCCATCCTCGCCTATTTCTCATTATTTCTCATCTTTTTCTGGAACTGACTCTTCTGTTTCTTTTTGTGCTGGTCCAAATTCATTTCCATTACACACAGCTGTGAGAGAACAAAAAAAAGGAAAGAAAGAAAGAAAAACACAAGTCAAAGCTAAAAAAGGGCCTTCTAACCCTGATCCACGGTGGCAATCAAAGCACACTACATTTGACCCTAATCGCTTTCATACTTCTTTCTACCCCCACCCTCCAATTGAAAAATGTTAGTTGGAACTTGGAATGAACAAGAGACAGCAGCACAGGTCAACCTATTAAATGGGAATGCTCGTGAAGATCTCAGAAAAAACTGTACCACGATTCCTAATCAGCTCTAAGTTAAAGTTAACTGTGACAGAAATACCCATAGTAGTAAATCTTGAAAGACAGTGTTAGCATGATATACAGACCAAGATTAGGTGCCTTAAATTTTTTGCATAATAGGTGCAAGAAATCAAACCACAAAATATATACATGTGCTATAGCATTAACAAGTTGATCAATATGCAAAACTTACTGCATATATGCACATTTGAGTTGCAGTAAAATTCAAGCGTATTACCAAAGAAAAGTCACTTCTAACTTCCACCGCAAATATCCCTCGGATGAATGAAAATCATTGAAAGCTTAGCACAAACACAGAAAAATTAACTCAATGCAAGAATAGGACATTCAAAACTTCCAAGGAAGAGAAAAATTAACAGATTTAACTTTAAAGAATGTCAAAAAATTAACTGAGTGCTGTGCAGGCAACTAAACATCCAAAAGCACCAAGGGAAAGGAGGGAAATTAATGGTATCGGCCTTAAAGAATGCAAATCAACAGTTAACATACAAAAGAAAACTATCATAGAAACTTTGAGATAACACCAGCAAGAAATGATGGGAAAGAAACTACAAAAGAAATAAAGAAATAAGCTGTAACTTGACATACAAACAGCAACAAACAAAACTTTCGCATACCAACTGATTGCTTGCCCATCGTTCATAATAATGGGTGTATCTCTCCAAAGAATTTTTTGCCATTTCTCGCCTCCTCTCTGACTCATCATACTACAAGTTATAATATGAATTTTGCAAGACATTAAGGAATCACCATCTTAACCATTTCAAGGAATTAACACAATGCATGAGGTAGATCTAATAAAACTGACAATACTAGCACACTTACTGCTCCCTCTTGCTTGGCTGCCTCGTATCTGTTACAAGCATAGAAACCACCTGTCCGCTCACCATGATCTGACCATGCACCAAGGCACAGCCTGCATTTACCATTGAGGTTAAACAAAACCCCATCCAGAGGATAATCAATTTTCAAAGGTTTCAGCAAAACATTAAGAACTTACCAACAAAATTCAAATTTACAAGGAGGGGTGCATGTCATGTGCATGCACCCTTGGTTTTTTTCAATTGGTCGCTTGCATTTTGGACAAGGTTTGGAATTAGCAAGTATCCTGAGTGTAATCAAATATAAAATCAGTATAAAGCAGCATCAGCTCTTAATAGTATCAACTATTTAAAACTATCTTCTTACAGCTCTACACGTGTGTGTGTGTGTGTGTGTGTGTGATGACATATATCCCTGTCATCAATAAAAGGGAGTAAATAAGTCTCTATCTATCTACCAATTCATGTTTTCAGACTCAGCGCTGTTCTTCAAAATCCACTTTTCAACAGTGCCACAGTCTACTGGACGATGAGCTTCCTCCACACACTGCAGTTACCCAATGGCAATAACAAATCACTACAAGACAACTAATTTCTACAGAATCTAGTATAGTAACACTTTCAATATGAAGTGAGCACTCACGTTCCAGCAAAAGCTATGTGAACAGAGGCAGGAGACATCAAAGCTTCCACTGCCAGCAGCAAAATCAACAGCATACTCGCATCCTGGAGCAGGACACCACTTGGTCTGGAAGTAAACAAGAAAAGAGAGAAAAGGATATGTGGTAAAAATAAGTTTTTTAGATCACAGAAGATTTATTAATGAAAGAAGAAAATATGCAAAAACAGTTGGGATAATGACCCATCCTCCAAACCAAGAAACAGACAACAAAACTATGATAATAAAGCATCCCGATCTTACCGAAAGTCAGCTACAGAAACACCTCTAAAAGAACCTGAAGCATGACACCATAGAGAAGCAAGAAACACTATTCTATCCCACAGCGACTGTGCAGATGTAAACTGACCATTGAAAACTCTAGCATTCCTCTTTAACCAAATAAACCAAATGATTGTACAGACACAACACTGTAAAGAAGATTGTAACAATAAGAGGGAACTCATGATGGGGGAAAGGAGAATATAGCCACTTTTAGCACTAAAATGGCAGAATAAATTGTGCAAATTACTAAAAAACACAAATTATAATTATCACCAAATTTGTGCGCCAGTATTTGGTGGAAGAAGGGATGACCATACCCACTTTTAACACTAACAGGAAACAGAGAATTACACCAAATACAGTAACAAGATTTTGAGGTTCCATATTGCGGGCACACCTTTCTGTTGCCTTCAACATAGGACCTTAGGAGGTACCGAGAGTATTTCTCCTTATCTTCATCAGGGGCTAACAAATTGATCATGTCTTGACCAACAGCAGCTCGACAACATGGATCAGGGCATCTTAGCATCAAACATCCAGGACCATCATTAATTGTTGTGCTAATGTAACCTACGTAGTGAGGAAAGGATAGCGAAAAATTAATAATGACTAACTGGAAAGCATGGAAAAAGCTAAGCTATTCAAATTGGCAATAAAATGCTCAAGTTTATCAATTGCAAACATTTTCCAGCCGGAAGAGTAATAAACAAGATATATGCAGAACTTGCTACAATCAAATCAAGTTCTTTTTGTATAAAGTAATAAAATCTTGAAGGGGAAACAAAAAGGCATGGGAGGCACACAGACATGCAATTGTACAAAGTACACGATAAAAGAGAATAAAACCCAAAAAAAAGACCAAAATATTAGCCCTTACACTGTTCTTCATTGGGAAACAGAGAGCGACATAAGAGAAATGAACCATACAATTTTTATTTGGAAGAACCTTTATGAGAGGAAATGAAAAAAATGAAGGAGATTGGAGGTTTTCCATAACCCTGCCCATAGATAGTAAAAAATTCCAATAACACAAAACTAGAGTGTTGACAAGGGAAGATATTGAGTTTATAATTCCATGACTCTTATTTTTCCAATTATAATCAAGCAATCTTTCCACTCTTCAGGCTTTTCGAATTAAAATTCCCTATATATCTTATCACTTAATGGGGGGGGAGTACACTAAATTCATCAAAAAAATAATTAAGGGGAGGGTAACTATTCCTCCTTCTATCCCAACTTTGTGTTGAGTCTAATTAAACTTCAAAGCATGCACTGGTTTTGAACAAAGCATAAAAAAGATGCCCCCCCAAGAATCACAGATGAATTTGATGCACACCTAAAATTAAATCTCAGTATCAATCTTCATGATGATGACAGTAATAAATAAATATGCAAATAACAAAAGTAAAAAAAAAAGGAAATTTACCTGACCAGCATGTAGTACAGAAAGGATGGCCACAAGAAGCTGATACAATTTTATTGCGAGGAAAGGATTCAAAGCAGATCCCACAAGTAAGCTGGTCATAAGAGCAACCGGTGTAAGTTGCACAAGCACACACGCACATGGTGCCAGAAAAAAAAGCTGTGGATATCACTCTTAAACCACACAGTCATGTAACTAGAGCACTTACTTCTCGAGCATTGGAAAACTGAACTACTTGCTTGTCTAGCAAGCCAACAGATATTCGGACAGCATCTTCATCAGAAAACCATGCATCATGCACTTTACTAATACTCCTGCAATGCTGAATTTCATTAGAACACCAAGATAGAAGTAGTTCTACTGCACAGCATGCACAAGTTGCCATAGTTATTTTCCACACACAATTCACTGATTAGCTGTGAACAACAATACAAGCATCTGTCTAAACCCTAACAAACTAACTACAAAAAAAAAAACACCTGCTAATTTACCAATTATAATGACGGAGTAAGATGCTTGCTGCGACTCTTGATATGGAAAGGACAGTAGATACTCTTGTTATATCATCTTCTTGGCGTTGACGTATATCTTCTTCCTTCAAGACTGTATAACTTTGCTGAAACAGAAAACACATGCAAAATATTAGAAGCTAATAGATAAAGAAACAAAGCAAAATCAAAACCAAAGAGCTATCACCTTACAATTTTAACTTTCCAGCTTCAAAGAGTAATGTTCCAACACCCAAAAAGGATTATATTTTTATTTATTTTTTACAGATTCAACATGTTTCTGTAGTGAGGAAAAGCAATAAAGGAGAAGGAAAAAAAGGAGGGGCCAAGGAAACACAAAGAGACACAATGCAGAGCCTAATACAACACTTAGAATCAGATAAGTTCATTCACTCATGATTTGAATACCAAATTGTTACCCAAAATTTCATCTTTCTTCCCATGTCCTCTTATCAACCAAACAATCTTTCAATCACACTAAACAAGCACATCCCTTCATTCACTCATTCCATACATTTTCCTCAAATTTTCCTCTTCAATAAAACAGACAGACCCTAAGCAAAGCAAAGACATGTCATCAGCTCGACAACAGCCTCAGCAATGCAACCATCATCGTCGTCGTAGTATAAAAGTAAAGCCCATCGTAGTTGAATTGAGATCCTTAATAACTCTCTACTTCTTGTTTTCATTCTAAGTTGGTTTGTGAAATCAAACCCATCAATTATTAGATGGATGAACAGCTACAAATCCAGAGATGCCCGCATAACATAAATTAAAAGCATATCAGTGTGATCACAAATTGGGAGGAAAGGTACAAAAAGTCAAATTCCCTGCTTCTTCACTGGAAAAAAAAAAGAAAAAAGAGGAGATGATGCAACATGAAAAGAGATGTCTTCCACAGCCTAAAACAACTTCTTAAATCAGTTAGGCTCTCTTCCACCTAAAATTTGTCACAGGAGAAACACCAAGAAGCAATATGCCTTCCAACACCTAATCCAATATATAGCAGTAAAGGAGATTATAATCAAACCAAATATCACAATGTGGCTAATGTGGCTTAAGTGAACCGAACTCAATGTCCGATACTTGATCACCAAAATCAACATACAGCATATGATTCCCTAGTCCAATTTCGCATCCCTCCATCAAACACTAAGTAGCCAAAAGAAACCTCTACCCAGTACAAAAAAATTTCTAGCAAAAAACATACTATCTTTACTTAAGTTCAATGCTCCCCTCTCCTAACCATCAGTCAAAAAGCAAAATCAACCATATAAATTACACCTTATATAATCAAATTTAGCTCAACTAACATGCACATGATCATCCCTTCATTCACCCATTCCCTACACTCACATCAAAATTTTCCTCATCAACCAAACAAACCTTAATTAAACCTACACTCCTCTAGACAAAAAAAACCCATCTACCCTCACAAAAACACACTTAAAATCCCCATAACAACTACTTAATTCCCACCAAATTATCTTTATCAAATCTACACATCACCTCAATTCCACTAAAGCAATAAGCTTTAGCCCTTAAAATCTCTAAAAGAAACAAATAATCACTTATTACTCCTCTTAACCCAAAATCAGCACAACAAGTTCAAAGCAGCAAAGTTTATCACTAAAATCACAAAAAAAAAAACCAAACAAAAAGATCACCTGAGAGCGGAACGACAAGTCATCGGGATCATCAACAGCTTCAGCCATAAAATCATAATCAGGACCATCATCATCATCATTAACATCATCATCATCATCATTATCATAATAAACACCATCACTGTAATAATCATCCTCCATGTCACCACTATAGAAATCATCGTCAACTGATTCGACGTCGTTCGCGTCCATCATGTCATCCTCTGAGTCCATCTCGTCAAACCCTAAAAAGAATTGGGAGGAGGAGAGGATTAAGTGTGATAAATTAATAGGATAGTTTTTTAAAAATAAAAAAAAAGGGTTTTTGTAAATTAGGAAAAATAATAATAAATTATGGAGAGAAAGGTCGAGGAGCGAAGAGTGAGGTAATAATAAGCGTGCGTGGATTATGCGTTAGGTGAAATTTTTTTTAGTTAAATTTGGGTGTTTGGTCAACTTGAGCACACCTTAACTAATCCTATGAGTTTTAAAGTTAATGATTATGAAAGATTCTAATGACCATTATATAAGCAACCACAAGACTCGAATCTAAAATCACAAAAGAAATAAATCTTTTAATCTCAAACTCTTACCACTGAATCACCACCTAGAAGATTAAAAAGATGGCGTGATTTGCATAAATTAAAAAAAATATTATTATTGTTATTTTTACTACTTCAATTTATATTCTTAATAATTATTTTATTTTCTCCGAATTAAAAAAATATTTAAAATATATGTAATAACTTATTTAATATGTTTTTTTATAGCAAACTTTTTATTTTTGGTGAATATTAAAAAAATCAATAACAAACTAAAAATAAAAAAAAATTATTCATATCATGAATTTACTAGAATTAACCTGATAAATTATCTAATCAATCTTGAACCTATTAGATATAATATTTTTTATATAAAAAATTATTTTCCTTCGTAACACATGTTGATTAGATACGTGGATTTTTTTTTATAACAAACAATAATTCACTTTTTTAGAAGAAAACATTAAGGGTGATTTGCGGCCTTAAAAAAAGAGTTTAATTTATTTTGAAAGTATAACAAAAAAAAAAGAATTTATTGGATAAAGTAAAATAAAAAAACTTTTAAAAACAAAAAATGGTTGGAAAGCATCTCAAATTGAAAAAAATAATAATTACCACACAAAATCAAATAATATTTTAACAGATGAACCAAAAAAAAAAACTCAAACAAGTTGTTTAGGCCAATTTACGTCAGCATGGTAAACTCATGATCTTGGATCGTGAGGTTGGGTTATTTTTATAAAAGATAAATTGAAAAAAATAAAAGAATTAAATCTTAATAAAAACAATATTAAATAATAAATTTTAAAAAAACAGTTTGGAAAAGGGGGATAAAAATTTATGTCGATCCAGGTTAATATCTCATACTTGTGACCTGGGGTGTAACAATTCTAAAATTTATTGAATAAAAAAACACATTTATACTTATTTACACCAATTTTTTATGTATGTAGTTTACCAAAATTTTAATAAAGTTTCTCATACACCGGAAGATCTCAAGTTATCGAATATATCTCATTACACTTCTATACACAATATCAAATCTTATTCAGTTATCTTGGATCTCACCAAACATCAATGATACTCATCATTCTACTCCAAACATATATATGATTATATCCACGAATAATTATACAATCTAAGGAAGAATAAAATTTGAAATATTAGCATCCAAGTCATGAAAACATCATATTAATAATTTTGTTTGTTCATAACCATGCATCAAAAATAAAGTTCGGATGTTGTTAATACACAATTAAATAAGATTATAATCAATCTAAAAAATAATACATATTATTTTTAGTCTATAATAACAAAACATGATAAGAAAATGACTACACATGACATAAATGAGAAGGCTGAAAGACAAACATAATTATTATGAAAATGCAACTATAATAATATTCAATCTGTTAAATTATCGATCATACATTCTTGTTTTGTTTTTATTTAATAAGTATTTTTTATTCAACACAATCATATTGTCACACCTTTTTTTATATCTAGTCCATCTTATTTCTTTTGAAAATCTATGATCTCCTAATGTTCTTTTTATACTATTACTTTCCTTAAATCCTAAGTTTAGTTAATGTAGGTAATTTTACCAGCATCATTAGACTCATTTACCTGGCATCGACTAATCAAAACTAGAAATTGGTGTTGATATCAATATGTCCCAATGATATCATTAGTTATCCTGACCCAAAAAAACTAATTAACCCCTTTTCGGGTATCTTAAATCCATTATTTGAAAATGTCGATGTTAAAAAACCTCTTGGCATCATTAACCTCCCTTCATGAGTAGCTAATCAAGTTTTAATGGAAATGATTGTATCAATATAATTCATTGATGTAATTAGTTATTCAACTACCCAAAATAACTAATTAGGTTCTTTTAAATGCCTTAATTTTACTCATTCCTAGTATCGATGTCAAGAGTCTTTTGATATCGTTAGCCTCTCTTTAGGAGTAGCTAATCAAGTTTTAATGGAAATGACTGTATCAATATAATTCATTGATATAATTAGTTATTTAACTACTCAGAATAACTAATCAGGTTCTTTTAAATACCTTAATTTTATTCATTCCTAGTATCGATGTCAAGAGTCTTTTAACATCCTTAGCCTCCCTTCAGGAGTAGCTAATCAAGTTCTCCTTTCATGTACTTCCTTTTCTTCCATCATTCATTTATTCACTTGTTTCCACAATAATATCACAACAAATGAATAATTTTCAACATTAACATAACGCAACAATATTATAAGTGTTGAGCACTTACCTATTGTGTTAGAAGCTCCTCCTCCGATTTGAGTTAGTGGCACAACTGTTAAGGTATCCCATGTGAATTAATTCTCTCATTAATCAGCATCGCCCTTAACAGACTCAATAATAAATATCACTATTATATTTAACTTTTCATTCTCAATGTTCTATTTTGATTTCTAACATAAATAGCCATATGTTACATATAACTTCATCATTTTAATTTTTTATTAATTATTTAAATGATTAACCATACATAACTATTTCATCCTACTTTCATCTTTATTTGCCCTTATTATTTTCTAATTACACCATATATTATATCTTAATAAAATCTTCATATTAGCTTAAAACATGACTAATTTGACCATCCTTTCATAATTATTGGTCAACCCTAAGAAAGAAAAACATGAACTTGCTAATTTCTATAATTTTTCTTACTTAGGAACCAATTTCTTATTCTTTTGTCTAACAATTTCTTCAATTACACTAAATTCTCAATTTATTAAACTCATCATCACTATGTAAAATAACATTAAATACTAAAAACACATCATTCACATCATTATGACATAATTACAACACAATTTATAAAAGCTATCAAGAAAAAATATTATTCATTTCTCTAAGTATGGCTGGCTACTTAAGGCCTCATTAATCCTCCAATTTCTTCATTATTTCATTACAAATTCATTGATTACATAACCTATAATGATCCTAGAAATCTAATTTCAAGATAATTTACCTTTCCAAAAATTTTCCATCTAGAACCCTAATTCGATTTTGCAAGAATTCTAATGAAAATCAAGAAATTTATGTTTAAATTGACAAAAACACGTTCTAAATATCCTATTAAGTTGTAATTTTAGTTTCGAACACTAACTAGTTTAGGTTTTCTCCAAGTCTCGTTTGTTCTCTCCTCT
>Ga0325402_1004413_pt1 | contig 12943 bp, 8 predicted proteins | sample PopdelMetagenome_22_FD_207212 | JGI IMG/M metagenome (GOLD analysis project Ga0325402, IMG submission 207212) | Populus deltoides microbial communities from Bellville, Georgia, United States - Xylem-PdKOR-R3 | ecosystem: Host-associated > Plants > Phyllosphere > Stem > Wood/Secondary xylem... | reverse complement strand
ATTTTATCATTGCCTCGTATTGAGCCCGCGTAGTGATTTACTGTTTGGTATTATAGTAATTAATTTTTAAAATATTTTTTAATAAAAATAAAAATAAATTTTTTAACAAACCTACGTTTTACCTGAATTTTTTTTTTTATCATAGTTATTGTTATTTTTTAAATCTATATTAATTTGTTTTTAGAGTGTGGTTACGGTTATTTTTCAAAGTTTTTTTATTTAGAAATGTATTAAAATAATTTTTTTATTTTTAAAAAATTATTTTTGATATCAACACATTAAAATGATCTATAAACACCAAAAAAATATTAATTTAAAAAAAATAATTTTTTTCAAAAATACTTTTAAAACATAAAAATAAACAGCTCAAATTATGTTAAATTTTAACTATTATTTATTGACTCTGTTAAATCTAAATCCAGATAACTCAAAAATTAATTTGTAACCTAGTTAACCTAATCAAATATGAAAAATTATTAAAAAAAAATAAATAATATTATTTTTTAAAAATATATAATAAATCTGAATTGATCTAATAACCCGATCTCTAAATGAAAAAAAAAAAAAGCAGAAAATGATATCTTGATGCCACAAGGATCTCCACCTAAAAAACCTTGAGGCTCAACTGATGGTTCATGTGATCAGCTCTTAACAAACTTAGCAATGACCACACACAACAACACAATGTGGAAATAAAAGGTAGAAGACACACTTTGACTGGATTATTATAGCTATATTGTTTTGGGAAATCATGTTTTTAAAAAATTTATTTATTTTTACTTTAAATTAATTTATTTATATATTTTTAGATCATTTTAATTTATTAATTTCAAAATTTAATTTAATTTAAATTAAATTTGCCAGACAGCACCAAAAAGTCCGAACTCCAAAGTAATGCCTTGATATTTAGATTTATCGATTGATTTTCGAAGTGAAACAATTGTTGTTATTGATGCCCTAGAATTTTAGCAGCTACTTCTCTTGAAAATGTGTGAAAAACCGCTTAGGGCTAGTTGAGAGAGTAGCCGAAACATACCCAAGGCTATCAACAGAAAATTTAGTTCTGGCTACTTTAGATTCAGAATAATAAAAAATAGAAAGGTTACAGGATGATAACTTTGGTGGAATTTTTTTTTTTTTCATCTGAGAAATCAATCAAGCTGTCCACAGCACTGAAAAGGTTCATATCTTCATCCTGGAGAGATCGTAAGAACACAATTTTTGGAAATCTTGGAAGCCTTTCTTCGTTTCTTACGGATATACAAGAGCAAAGACCAAGACAGAGCCCAGAGAGTTGTTCCCATCATATTCAGCTCAGATCAGATTACGTTCAGGGGATTTTGCACAAATGGAATACCAGCAACACCATCTCTAAAACCCTGTAAACTTTTAATGCAGTTCCATTGAACTCTTGCAAACCATCAGAACAAGGAAATATGCATGAGAATGATCCCTTTAAAACAAGGATCTTCAACTATCAAGAGAGGGCAAGGGGTACTCCTTTTGGCACTGTTGACCTTTCCTTGCAACATGATCCAAATATTGTCCCTTTTTTTGAACTCTATTCTCTTCAGCTTACAGTGTGAACAATTTGAATTTCGTTTACATTATTAACCTCATCTAGATCATACATACACTAATGCAATTAAATGAAATTCTAATCTGCTAAAAACAAATTGCCTCTCATGTGGGTTTAAGTTCAACCACTGGTTCATGTTGGCCACTCTTAACTAACTTAGAAATTAGCACACACAAAGCAAAAATGAAAGGTAGAAGACAAATTTTGATTGGATTATCCAAGTTCCGATGAGCATAATGATACCCTACTGTTGTGTAAGAGCATTGCCAGACAGCACCAGCAAATCCAAAGTACTCAACAAGACTACCAAAAGGCTTGCAATTCTGGAAATCATGACTTGAATGGCGGTAAAAACAGGGTAGCAGGCTCCTCCCATCACATGTAATGCCATTCTCTCGAGCCTTGTAAATGAGATCAAGAATGGAAAGAAGCAAAGCTACAAATGCCATCGCCATACTAATTAATGCATAACCCAACTGATCAAAAATTGCAGATATAGCCTCTAGAAGTAAGCTGGTGATTAGTAGGGTCCACTGGGTTGTTTTCTACACCACAAATTATATAGAACATTCAAACACTAAAGAAGCACCATTTTTCAGAATTAACTAGAATGCAGTTCTTACACTTGTACATGAACTCTCTGCATTTTCCAGACCAAGATTACTATGAGTTTTTGTCTTTGTTTCCATCTCCATCTCCATTGCTCCATTCAGCTTCTCCGTCTCAACAATATCCACTACAGACTGAAACATTGCAAATAACATAATAATATCAATGATAAGTGAACACTTTAATTCTACAAACTTAATTTGCATTTAAAGTAAGCACATTTCAGATGCTATAAATCCTGTTTTTCTTCTTTCGTTAGGTTTGAATACCCATTGTCACTAGCTTGGCCGCCAATTCTCAAACAAAGTTATCATAGCAAAGAGCATTGCCCATTGAAACGACTAAACTACACTTTATTTACTATATCTTGAATCAAAACAATGGAGCAAGGGTACATGAGAGTCAGTAGTAGCATTCAACCTCACTGATAGGATCAAGACAATGAGGAATGGATGATGAAACAGGGCGTTGCAACATTGGCTCATTTTCCTCTTCTTTGATCAGGACTGGCTCATCTTCCATGGTATCTTTCTTCGGCTCCTTCAAAGGACCCATGCTTATTAGCTTTGCATTTCCAAACTTCTTTCGTAGCAAGGATACAAGATGATGGGCATCGACTCCATCTCCTATCACTTCCAATAGGTTCCTATCTGGCCCTCCTAACTCCACACTTTCCACACCTATTGATTTCCCCAAAATAAACACATCAACAAGATGAAATAACTTAATGAACTTCCTGATTGTACACAAAAAAAAAAACATCAACATATTGCCTGTATTACTACCATTACTACAACTAACAACGACAGAGCATGGATCCCGAATTAGATTGGATTGGCTATGTGTTAAGGTTTTTTTTTTTTTTTTGGTTTTTGAATAGTCAGTGTATTCTCAAATATAGAGACTAAAAGCGCTTCTCCGGTTGGCTATTAAGCAAGTTATCCAATTATTTCTCATTTGTCAGAGAATCAATTCAACCTAAAAATTTAAGTTGTGAGATTAGGCTCAATGCAAATCCTCTTTACTGCTATGTTTACCTGCAATTTCAGCTACAAGTTTCAAGGCAAGGTAACCAGCCTTCGAACTATCGAAGTTTACCTCGATTACCACCTGTTCCAGCTTCGACTGCAATAGACCAAAACAACAACTACAAACATCATGATCGGAAAAGCAACATGCAATGCACAATCCAGAAAAAAAGTCTAAAATATGCATAATTATAGAATATTACAACTAGAAATTAACAAGGGAAAGAAAACACAGAGAACTTTATCTCTAAACTATTTTACACTTATTTTCGGCGAGACAAGAGAATACCTTCTCCTTAAACCCAAATCGCTGGCGAAAGGCAGAATTGGAGGCAGAGGCTAGTCCGTTAAGACTCTTCGGTTGAAGGGGTCCTGAGGATTCTGTGACATCTTGAACCTCCATTATCCCATCCACCAACCCTTTTCCTTGTGCTTCTTCTGCTGTTGTTGCCCTTGATATCTCAACGTTGATTTGCTTTGGTTCCTCCATATCACAACACAAAAACGTTGCAGCAAACAAAAATCACAAACAAGGCCCAGAATAATGGATGCTTTGAGGAACAAAGAAAATGCAAGGAGAAAGGAAACGTATGGGCGAAAGTGCCACTGTCTGGTTCTTCTTTCATCCTCCCAGGAGAGGCTCCCTCTTTTCAAACACTGGCCCACCGAGAAATGGAAAAATGAAATTCGGTGCATGAAAATGAAGTTTCGTTATTTGTTTTAAAACTGTTTTTGTAAAAATTAAAAAATATATTTTTTAAAAAAAAATTTCCGTTTTTTTATATTGTTTTAATATATTAATATTAAAAATAAATTAACAAAAAATATTATTTTAATATATTTTTAAATAAAAATCACTTTAAAAAATTATTATTACTATAATATTAAATAGACTCTAAGAGCTAAACTGATAATATGTTACGTATATTTGAAATTATCTGAATTAAATTTAATTTAAAAAAATTAAAATAATCTTATGTTCAGAGCTTTCTAGAATGTTAAGAATTAAATTTTAAACGACATTCAATCTCTAAAAATACTATAAAAGTAAACTAGAGTAATTTAATATTAAAACTAACTTTCTTAAAATTATTCATCTAACCCTCTTTTTTAAAACATCTTTGAAGAGATAAGATGAAAATAATAAAATTAATATAAAAAATAAAATGAATTAAATTTTATTTTTTAAAAAACATGTAAATTCAACTTATTTATCAATTGAATTCAAATAAAACACTATAATTAAATTCAATTACATTGAACACTATAATTAAATTCAATTACATTGAAGAATTAGTTCCAAACAATCGTTAGGAAATTTTTTAAAAGTGGTTTTTATTTGAAAATGCATCAAAATAATTTTTTATTTTTAAAGAATTATTTTTGACATCAACATATCACAACGACCTAAAAACAACAAAAAAAATTAAAAAATTTTCATTTTTTTCCAGAAACATTTTTGAAACGTAAAAACAAACGGGCTCTAATTTGCAATGCTCGGGTTCATTTTTTTTATTGCCCTTTAATTAAAAAGGTTGTGGCCCTACACTTCATAATTGTAAAACCAGACTCAGAACAAGGCCTGAGAGGATCGAATCAAGTCTCGGGCTAGGATAGTCAACTTGGTCCAACTCATGTCAATTTCTAGATTTTTTTAAAAATAAATCAAAATAACATCTTTTTAATAAAAAAAAATATTAACAGGTTGAGGGTCTAGTTTTGAACTATCACACTCATCCTGGCTAAGTCAACCCAAGTATTTAACATGCTGGCTAAGGCATCAGGTTTGTAGATCATTCAAGTTTTATAATTATAATTTACTTTTTATCTGTGAGGTGAGTAGCTATCTTTCATTAAAAAAAAAATCATTTTTGACATGAAATTTTTCACAAACACTATTAAAATTAAATCTACTTTAAAGAATAATTCAAAAATTTCCAACTTTTTTTTAAATTCATGAATTTTTATAATCTTATTAAAATCAAACATTCATAAAACTTCAAGAAATTATTAAAAAAAAGCTTGAAATACAAAAACAAATCATAGAAATTTATGTGGGTGGTTTATGTGGTTCCCAAATTATTTTTTGGTGAAATGCACAATGCCCCACCAATCCCAATTTAAAATATATTAGTTTAATAGAAACGGAAACCATAATATTATTCTTATTAACATATTAATCGATCCTTAGGAAATTACCAATTTCTCCCCAAGTTTTAACCAAATACATGATTTGATCAAATTAAAAGAAAATATTATTTAGTGTAATATTCGGAAATAACCTAATAGCTAATGCCTACCACTCATTACATATGTTATTTAGCGGAATAAATAATATTTATTTAACTTGATTTGAGAATTGGCTTGGAGAAATTAAAGTTATGAATCAGATTAATTAATTTATTTAGATCAATCAAAATATTTTCTTTAAATCAAAATAATATTATTTTTGAAAATATTAAGTTAGAGTTTGATAAGATGAAAGAGGTTAACATGCCAAATAATCAAAGTCGGAAAAGATTAAGAGACCCGTTGAGCAGTTGGGGATCATTTTATAGAAAAGAACCCCATCACAATTTTTTTAAACCATTTTGTTTGGATCTGAACAAACAGGAGCTCCAGAGTAGAAGGTTGTCAGCAATGAGGAAAATTGAATGCCCCAGATGATCTCCTATGCGTTTCTCAAGGATTTTCAAGGGCAAAGGACAGAGCTGAGCCTCTAGGGCTGTTCATGTCAAGCCTGCAAACTGTCTTCATCACATTGTGTCAGCAAATAAGCAGGCTAGCATAGAGACTTGAGAGAGAGACTGAATGATGCAATGCAAGAACACCACTTATACCGAGACTTGTTTTATTTCATACAAACGGAACGAATTGTTATACAAGAGTGCAGACTAACAAATCTATAGCAGGCACAGAGCCTCTACAAACGACGAACAAGATGGTTTTTATTGTTTGAAATGAATCAATCAGCTGTGAATTGCAGCAACTAAACTGTATGAAAAGAAAATCAAAAGTGGCTTATATAACCAGCTTCATAATCAATCACCAAACTTGACTCACATTCCAAACCAAGAATACACACAGACGTCCATTATTTGCCCCCAGAGCAAAACAATGTGCTGGATGTAAGAGTATAGGACTAAAAAATACCTGCAATCACAAAGAACCAAAGAGCAAGTTGTGTCAGTATCGTGTTCTTTAAGGTGTAGCAGAACCGGTAACTCGGTAGATAATTGACTACTGAAGAGGTGAGCAAATTAAGTTTAAAGTTCCAGATAGAAATCCAACAAATAAATACAAGCATGCATTCTGATCCTCCACTGGACTAACAAAAGTTTCAATCCCTAGCCTTTCAAGACACCAAGAAATCTTCAATGCAAATCAAGAAAAGAGTTAGAATATCCTGTCCATCTTACATTCCCCAACATGTCAAGGATGGCATTAAATAACATGACCCTGTTAGTAGACATTGCACTATCAATGCCCTAATTAATTCCACCAATTCAATACCTAGCCGCAGTAATAATTCTCCATGAACTAAATGCAATCCTATTTCACATCTTGAAAGGTATCTTATCCAGCAATCCAAGGTCAATAAAATGGCCCTGAACCCCAAGGACAGGGGATCGTTCTCATTTTTCAGCTGGCTCAGATTAACCAAATAGTCTCCAATGTCAAGTTTCTACCCAGTGCATGAGAATCACAACAAATAAATTACAATTCCAGAGTATGACCTCATGTCTGAAAAAAGCAAACAGGAAATAAATTCAGGAGTTCGTGTTACAAATAATAAGTCAATTCTGCTTTCATATGACATGACACCGGGTATAGGTTGTTGCTAGTTTCTTTGCTGATAATACCCTAGACACTTCTCTTTACTCTAAATTGCTTTTTTTTTAAGGAGATGCTACCTCCTTATTATCACATTCCTCCTCAGAACTTGAAGTTTTACTTCCTATGATGCCATGAATTCAGATCTGTGACACATCGAAGTTCATTTTGCAGGCACATATATTGCTATGAATCCCCTTTCCTAAGGTATGAGAGCTAAAAATCCCATCCCTGTTAACATTTGCCACTTCTTCATATAGATTCAAACAGAAACTGAATCTGAATAGTCAACTCATCATTCTCTAAAGAAGTAACAAGTTTGTGTTTAGCACGCCATTGTTTGAGCCTATAACTAAATCATGTTAAAACAGGAAGTCCAGTTTCTCAAACAATTAAAAGATCATGTAAAGATGGAATTCTCCAGTTTAAGAAGTAGAGTAACAGAAATAGACATACCTATCTTGACTTGTAGTAAGGTAACTTCTGCAAAATGAGGATATGAAAATTGAAGCATTTGCTCCATGCCCCTAAACATCTTTTTAGTATCAGCAGAAAAATCAAACTTGCTCCAACATATCATGAAGTCTAGGAACCCTTCGACGAAACAATGGCTCTAGCCTGAAAGAAGGAACACCAATCTCCCACCTCTTTGCATCATACATTTCATTCCATGCCTGTACAATCTCATCAATTTTGAACCCCAAACCTGCAACAATTGAAGAATGTTAGCATTAATATACATTTTGAACCTCTCCATGGTTCAAATATAAAGTGCTAACATAAAGAAGCATTGATGTGTGGTATTTGCACTTACCTTCAAGTGCTGTTGAGTTTGAACAATGGTTCTTTATCATAACAGCTATATCTGTTGGAGAAGCTCCAGCAAGTTCAAACTTCTCTACTGAAACCTCTAAACATTCTTCCCAAGTTGGTAGCTCTAGCTTATATTCCACAACAGAACGCTCATACAGCATGGTACCCCACAAGAGGTATATCTGTGAACTCATGTTTGCTGCTTGCTCTGCAGCTTCTTCAGGGGATGGATCTCTCAATAGGCCATCCAAACCCAATTTTTGCAACTGGTCTTTATATTTGTCAAATTTGGATAGTCCATTTAAACGCTGCTCTTCCATCTCTTCCCACATTTGCATACCCCTTTCCATGCTGTCCTCAGCCTTGTTATACAGATCCAGGACCTCCTCGGAAGGTCCACTTTCCAAATCAATCTTGCTCCCGATCGCAAAGTACCAGCAAAGTTTTGCTTGCTCAAACTGCTGTTGCCCAAGAGCAAGAAGGCCTTCATAGAAATCCGGTTTGATTTTCAAAGCTTCTTGATATTTCATTCCAGCCCTCGTATATTCTTTCTTGGCCCAGTCATATGCTCTCTTGACCTGTGCAAGCACAGACTCCCTTGAACCATCTTCTGAAAAGAAGATTTGTTTCCTCGCCCTTGACGCGTGAACATTTCCCCAATTGAACAAAGCCAAAGCTACCATCTCTTGGAACTTATCAGCAGCAACATCGAAAAGTTCCTGGGCTTCTTCACTAGTAACAGTATCCTCCATTGCCTCTGAGTATAACTTCATCCCTAGTTCATGAAGATCCAGGCATGAATCAGAATCAAACCCAACATGGTTCTTGAACAATCGTGCAAATTGAACAATCCAAGCGTCAATACCACCTGGACCTTTTTCAACTTCCACACCTTCACTCGTTTCCTTAACATCCTCATGCACCTCCTCTTCCTTCTTCATCCCCTCATAAGCTGGTTCTTGATCAAAACTGACTTCAACAACATAGAACCTGAGAGACCCTTGCAAATCACTTGATGATTCAGCTAACCTTAATTCATTGTTAGTGGTAATTGTAATCAAATCACCTTCAGGGTCCCTGTACTTCATTAAGACACCCTTCAAGCGAGGAAACCTATCCCCAACTATGTCTCTTAGCAATCCAATACTACAATTCACAGGTAATTGTGCCCATCTAATATCCTCGCCAAAAACCAGCTTCACGGTCTTGGATATCACTTTCTCCACATTAACATCTTCGGTAACCACCTTTTCTTCCTCAATAGTCTTCATATGTACCTCTTTATCCTTAGCAACAGGACTCGCCTTCTCCCGCACAACCACCTTGTCCTTATTCTCCACCTTCTTCTCTTCTACTACACCAGCAATATTGTTCTCCTCTCCTTTACCACTAATCTTCTTCTTCTTCTTTACCTTTTCTTTCACTACTTTACGCAAACGTGCCACCCCAGTTTCCACCACACTATCCATCACAATTAATTTCTCATCAAAAGTAATACCCTTTTCACTCATTGCCTTCTTAACACTCTCCAAAATCTCCAAACCCATCATATTATTAGGTTCCATACTCAAAACATTACTAACATCCCTGAAAGCCAAATCCAATCTATTCAATGCCTCATAGCACCTAGCTCTTTTCAACAAAGCTTTACTATATTTTGGCACAGCCTCTAAAGCTAAATTACATTCACTGATTGCTCGAGGATACTCACCAAGACCCATTTGCATATAGCAAGCAGCCATGTTGGTGCGTAGATAAGCCACATCAATATGGTTTCTTGGCAGTAACTTGAGGGCTTTTTCATACTTCAACATGGCACCTTCATGGTCTCTCCTTTGAAAGAGCCTGTTGCCTTCTTCTTTGAGTTCTTGCGACATGTTGATGAAAACTGCTGTGTCTTCATCAAAGGCCTTTGAGGATTTGGTTTGCCTCATGTCAATGGTCGTTCTCGGTGATGCCGGAGGCGTTTCCGTTCCCGGATTCTTCTTTTTACCAGTGGGCTTTCCCATTTACACAATAAATTTATAAACTTTATATAAATCTAATAAAACCCTTCGCAAAATCAAAGCTGTAGCATCAACTTTGATTTTGATTTTGTTTTTTAATCAAAACCCACATTGCTAATCATAAAAAAAAAAAAAAGCAACCAAAACAGAAGGAAAAACAGAGAAACGAGGGAAAGAGGAAATGGGAATTTGATTAAAACCTTTAAAAATCAAAGCTTTAGTATTAGCTCTAATTTTTTCAAGAAATTTTAACCAAAACCCACAAACTAAAAACAGAGAAGCCAAAAACCAGAGAATCAAGCAAAAACTGGATGGAATTTAAACAAACTTTATCAATTCAAAATAGCTGCAATGAAGAAAAAGACACAACCTTTCTACCCTTATGTGGCAATAATTTTATACAGACAATGTGCGTTTGTGTATTAACGGAGAGGATTTTGGTTCCAGAGACAAATGTGACAAAAAAGGAGGACATTTTATTTTTCTTAAAAGGTTGTTCTTGTTTTTTCTCAGGTAAACTATATTTCAACCCAATATATTCACAAATGTTTCACTTTGGTACCCATGGTTTAAAATGTTCTTAAGAGAAAAGCTAAGAAGTTAATTAGTAGTAATTAAATGTAATAATAAATAGAGAATTTTGAATTTCAAAATTTTTAACTGTTGTAAACACCATCAGGTTTCTACTAACTATGCGTTTAATCATTGGATTAGTGAAATGTGATGAAAATTCAAAATTATTTAATTATTATAACATTGAACCACCATGAATTAACAATAACTTACCTCTTAACAAGTTCATTGAGAGTATTTATCAGACAAATCTATTTTTTAATATTTTAAAATGTTCAAATGTGTTCATTGTCCATTAAATGGAGAAAAAAACAATATCAAGCCCCTTTTTTATTTTTTTAATAGTTTATCATGTATAAAATTGTAAGGAAATTATTTTATTAGTTTTGATTTGCTAATTAACAACTAAACCAGGGATTAGATTGCAACTTGTTTTGTAAATAAAGTGATAATTTTGGAAAATTTTAGAAGACAGGGTCCAAAGTAAAGTATTTCTGAACCTATAAGGGCTAAAATATAGTTTACCCCTTTTTTTCCTTATATCCTGGGGTTTCGTGTTCATTCTCTGAGAAGAAGAAAGTCAACGTGATTCGAGAGAAATGCTATGTTAGTCGCTATACTTGCCAATTTTGGGGAGTGGAGTAACGCGCCACCTGAATAATGTAAGGCAACGCGGGGTTGTGGTGTTGTTTGAGGCTGACACTATTTGCTTTCCAATTCATTTTTACCCTGCCTACGAAGATTCGTTGGATTTTACCCTTTTCTGTGAGTGCTTAAGAAAAAAAGTGAAAAATAGTGGTTTGTGTGTATGGCAGTGATTTTTTAAAGTATTTTTTTAATTAAAAATATATTATAATAATATTTTTTATAATTATATCTTTTTTATATTAAAACTTTAAAAAAATATTAGTTTAATCTTTTTCAACAAAATACAATTTAAAAAACACTTTAAAAAATAAATTGGGCTATAATGTCAGACATACAATTCTATTTGATCCATAAAATCTAATTTCCAAATTTGAATTTGAATTAGGTTTTTAGTTAGCTTATATTAGATAATGGTTCAATAAAATCCAGATATTAGTGACTTGATTAAATTGATAAAATCTAATAAAAAACATGATAAGGTTAATATATAAAAAAATTATTATTATAATAATGGTGATTGAATCAAATTTACTTAATTAATACCTAAGTATCTCAAATTGAATCTAATAATTGTAGAACTATCTTAAAAAAAGTAACTTGAGAAGCTTCATTTCTGTTTATAAATCTTTAAGATTTTTTTAATGTCAAGGTATTCTTGGCCCTAGTTTTGTACAAAAAAAATTTAATCATTCTAAGCGTAGACTATATCATCATCTAAAATTTAAATAAGTTTTTTAATTTTAAAAAATAAAATTTAACTAATCAGGTTTTAGATTTGTTCTTTAAAAATTACAAGTTCGAGTCTTATAAATTTTAAGATCACTGAAAGTTTACATGATCGTTAATTTCAGGGGTCATGAGAATAATCGAGGTGCGCATAAGCTAACCCGGACACCCACATTAATAAGAATAAAAAAAAAATTCTTTCTAATAATAAATTTCTTTCTAAGACTCGGATGTAAAGAAAAATCCAATTAAATTGTATCGAATGACTCTCTGATGGGTGAAAGGGAAATTGGTTTTTTAGATTTTCAAGTTAAATTATTAGCAAATTTGGGTTTTTAAAAGTGAGAGACGTTATAGTATTTAAGAAATAGCTAATAATATTTTATTAATTATTTTTTATAGCTAGGGGTGATCATTATTTAAAAAAATCTGAATTACCCAAACGTTTTTAACTAATTCAGGTAAAAAAAATTTGAAAGAAAAGTCAAAGAAGGAAAATTTCAGATAAAATCAGTTAAGAGTTTGAAAATTTAGGAAAACCTGAATGAATAGAAGAAAAAATAACACACACACACACACACACACACACACACACACACACATATATATATATGTAATTTGTTAGCAGGCTGGAAAAAGAAATAAAATGCATTGTGCCAAAAGGAGATTCAAGTTATTTTAGAAAATTCAATATTTATTTAATTTTCATAAATATAATTCAGAATTTAGAGAATCGAGAAATTAATTTGGGTGGGAGAATCTGAAAAAGAAAAAACTGAAAAAAAAAGTAATTCTGAATCCATATTTGTTTTACTCGAATTACCCAGATGTTCATGGGAACTTAAAACTTGAAGAAAATGAAAGAATTATGCAATTAATTTAGTGAATCTTTTCAACATATTAGTGCAAAAATTGCATTTTCATACCGAGTATAGTGCAAAAATTAAAAAAATTGCATTTTTTTTATTTGCTCTACATGACGAGGCATTACAAGAGAATATGGCAGAAAGGTTAGGGCGGAAACATAAAGAAGTACAAGAGAATATTGCAGAAAGGTTTGTGCGGAAACATAAAGAAGTGAATCTCTGCATCTTCAGCAAAACTCCTCTCTAATCTGCACATGTTAA
>Ga0325402_1004411_pt1 | contig 12945 bp, 5 predicted proteins | sample PopdelMetagenome_22_FD_207212 | JGI IMG/M metagenome (GOLD analysis project Ga0325402, IMG submission 207212) | Populus deltoides microbial communities from Bellville, Georgia, United States - Xylem-PdKOR-R3 | ecosystem: Host-associated > Plants > Phyllosphere > Stem > Wood/Secondary xylem... | reverse complement strand
TATTCCTCTAATGATTAAAATATTTTATTTATGTTTCTCCACATTTTCCCCATGATCCAACAGGAGCGAGCAAGCGAGCATCAAGCTGACATAGGTAATATTTTTTGATGAGTTTCCGGGACCAAAAGATGGCTCAAGCTTGTAGGTCATTTCTTCGCATTTGAAAATTGGGAAACAAATATAAACAATATTACTTTCATCCCTATATTATACATTTTCTTTTTAATTAATCTGTCATTATCAATCGTAATGTACCCATGCATCCTACTTCAGAACCGTTCAATTTGTTTTTGGGTAGAAAAGCTATTTACAGAGCTCAGTTATTAAATTTAATTACACTTTTATTTTCACCCCTTCTTTTCCGTTGAATGATGAACACGTCTTGTAATAGTGCTGTGTGTTATGACTGATATCTTTTCCGTTGAATGATTAACATGTTCTGCAATTTTTTATTCTTTTTCTACTTAATAATAAAATAAAATATGTATGTTTTCCACAATATTCCAAAATATATAGTAAATGGAATTCAAATAGTTGACTTAATTTGTACAGACAGTAGTACTGTGCCCGATTTCCTTTATTTTAATTGATTCCCATATCTTATCAAAATAAATACTCAAATGACATCTTCGTTTTTGTGTTTAATTTGGAAGTCTAAAAACAATCTCTTCTTCCATGCTTTTGCGAAGAACCCTACGAATACCAATCAGTCCAGGTTGCCAATATTCCATGCCATCACTTTTTTATTTGATCATCAAACAAAACCACTGGTAGAGGTTAACAATTCAAGAGCAGAAAGGACATTGCCATGACTTACCTATTGGCATGAGAATGCATAGTAGCGCTGTGAATAAAGATTCTCTACAGTAAATATGACCATATATATATATATATATATATGTTGAAATTAAGGGTGAATGAATTACAATTGCTCGTTTAATTAACCTAATTGAAATGGAGTCCAAGAACTGATCATAGATCTAGCTGGCACTATGAGAGAAGGTTTGATCTGAATTAATATTGACAAGAGACTAGGAAAAGCTAATCATATATATCTTCCATTTTTCAATGACAAACGCTATTTTTTTAACCATAGCTTGTCAAGTTGCAGAGCACAGTTTTTTAGGCATATGAATTATAGGAATGGCGCCTTTCTCTATTAAGTCAGAATAAGTTAATTAATGTTCCTCACCGATCCAGAATTTTAATTCGTTATTTCTCGTGTGATTTTATTTCTCGTTTTTTTTTTTTGATGATTTTGTATTTTCGTTTAAGTCTAAAGTACTTCAATAACACATGATTCTTTCGTATAAAAAATAGAAATTTGTTAAATAGTGTTTATATATATATATAAATGAATTTGTAACTGAATAATTAGAATAAAACTAATTAAAAAACCAAAAAATAAAAATAATCGTAAAGTCTTAGCTACCCCAGCCAACCTGCATGGAGATTCGGATTCATAGCAAGGATACCAAACATGAGAGAATTAAGTTGAATCATATATATTATGCATAGCAGATCCCTTGCCAAGATCTAAATGTATTTAAAAAGCTGATCTTAAACCAGAATATTTTATGTATAAATCCCTTGAACCAAACATTCTCCCAATTTGGATCGGTGAGCATGAAAGTAACAGAGTGGGAAAATCATATAATACAAGGACATTATTCATTGTTGAAATGAGTGAAAAATCAGAAACTTGTTAGAATATATATAAAACTCGGGCACAGTATATTCTATGCAATACAGAAAAATAAGTTAACTCGAAACATCATGTTTTCAATCTAACGTAAACAATTAATAGATGTTTAAGAATTAATTTAATAAAAAAATTTAATTTATAAAATAAAATCTTAAAATATAATTTATATTATTTTTAGACTTGAAACTTCGATATACTCATACAACCTTTTGTTTAATTTTTATAAAATAAATAAGAATAATGAGATTCGAACTCGTGATTGTTTGGTCATTAAAATTTTAATACCATGTTAAATAATTAATGCAATTCAATAATTTAAATTTTTTAAAAAAATTCAAGATATAATTTATATTATTTTTTAATAATTATATAACATTACACTTTGCAACGTCTTGTGCCCTTGTTTTGACTAAAGAACTTCTGTATTCCCAAAATGAATTTAAGAGAACAAAGTGGGGGGAGAAAAACAAAAACCCTAAAGCCTGCCAAAAACAGGATGGCAAGTGGCCAACTTGGGTTTCTGAAAATGACGTAATACGCACCAGTTTTTCTGGAAAGTGGTGGGTCCCAAATCCTTTACCTTTCCAAAAACGGACATGTTGACCAGTCTTCCACTTCCTTAGACTCCGCCACGTGGCATAGTATCTCTCCCTCTCCCTGTCTGACAGTCCCGGGTTTCCTTCCCGCCCGTCGAATGCGGGAGACACGTATTCTGTCCTTTTAGGTAACCTACTGTAAATCCAAGTCTTATCGCTGTATCTCTCTGTTGACTAGCGGCCTACAAATGCATTATTGTGTTATCATGATTGATCGGGCCACTGAGCTGAGGATATTGGATCACCTCTTCATCCATCAGATTATATACAGATGCACCTTGATAAAAACGAGTCTCATTTCAAGTGCTGATCAGGGCACGCATTTCAAGTGCTGATCAGGGCACGCATTTGCATCTTTTTAGTAGGGAGCTCCAGTCGTTAATTTACTGTACTTAATTGCTACATAGCTTTGAGGTCTTCATGCTCGAGAGAGCTTTTGGCCTTGTGCTGGCTGCGCGCGCTTATAATCCAGCCTCGATCGTTGTTGTCAAGACTAGCATGGCAAGATAGGGTGAACCGGTGATTCGAGGTTTGATTTTAGTTAAATTTAAAGCTCAACCATGTAAAAGATTGATCCAGCAAAATCCACTTCATCTCATGAAAAGTCAATGGATTCAATCAAGATTGGTTAGGCAAAGATTGATTTTGAAAAAAAATATGATTTGAAACTCTGTATTTTTTTTATTAAAAAATAATTTACCAACCTAACAATACCAGTATAAAATAAAATAAAAAACTATGTCATCACAACCACCATCATTATTATAATTAATTTACTAAGTTGATTAGTTGATTTGATGAGTTAATTCATAAACCAAAGATTTAAGCTTTCACAAGTCTAGACTCGTGCTTCTTGATTTGAAAATTATGACTTATATTTACTTGGTTTATTTTTCTGGAGATGGTGACATGTTCAGCACATTTTATTTAGCTCACAATTAATTTAGCACACTTCATGTTAGAAATGACTTGGATTTTGACTAATTCGCTTGTAAAACTATCCATGCTCCAAATTAATGTCATATATGATTTAAATTCACTGGTTATCATGTTGAATTGGTATGTCCAATTCTGATAAAATGCCAAGAGGTGGTTCGGTGCTAAAGAAAATACCCATCGATCAAACTTGAGGTTTTTGACTTGGTAATCAATTTTCTTAGATAGCATATTTATATTTAATTAACTCTAATTAGGTGACATTTTTAAGTTTTATCTGAACTTGAGAGTGGTTAGGGTCCCTTTGGGCGTGTGTGTGGGTATATAAGTGCATAATTTCAATATTCATTAGAATATATGATGGTACGCCTAATTCTAAAACTGAATGTCTTATTGTGATGCAATTTTCATTATACAGTTAAAAATGAGATTTTACCGTTTTTATATAAAATAATACCTCCACTTAGTTTGCCTCGTTTTGAGAAATTTGATGACATAATTGCAATGTTTGGTACTGTAATTGGTAATTGGAAAGTGCTTTTAAAAAATTTTAAAATTTTATTTTTGTTTTAAATTAATATGTTTTTGATGTTTTCAGATCATTTGATGTATTGATGTCAAAAATAATTTTTTAAAAATAAAAAAAATATTATTTTAATGTGTTTTGGAATGAAAAACACTTGGAAAAGCAACCACTACCACATTTCTAAATACCCTCTAAACCTTACATGAGTTCGACTTATTTTTGTTACTAAATATAATTCAAAATTTATCTTTGTTTATGTTTTTTTTCTTTTCTTTTTCATAATTAGAAGTATATAGTTGAGCCTCTTCATTGTAAAAAAAAATAAAATAAAGTGTTGTTAGATTAAAAAAAAAGCCTTATATTTGTATTGATGTCTATGCTGCAATTCTATACATGGGCTATTTTCACTCTTCAGTGAATTTATTTGTTTTTCCTAACACTACTTTTCTGTTGATTCGTATTTACTAAATTGATTGAGTGACGTTACTTGCAATCATAACCCATTTTTGTGTTATTTTCAAATTCATTTCTTTTTCATGCACTGTTGAGGAAAAAAAAACTACACGGTGCTGTTTTGAACGACATTTGGCTGTTTCTTCCTCCTCTTGACATGCAACAAAGGAAGAAGAGTTTTTGAACTCATTTTCTCCCACGCCGCCCCCCCTCCCGCCCCAACACAGCCCATTCTCCCACATACCTTGCCAACTTGTTAAATAAATGAGAGGGGCATCATGCCCTGCAAACGGGCAGCCACCTTAACCTGCAGAGGTAAGGTAGCCCCGCTCCCCCCTGCACCATGATGGGACAAAGCAAGGGGCTCCCTCTCCTCCTGCTTATAAATAGAAGGGGAGGTGAACGAACCAGTGGGGGGGGCTGAAAATTTTAGAGGGATGAACTGGGCGATTTGAGAGAACAAAAAAAACAAAGAAAGAAGAAAGGGGAAAACACAGGGGAAAGAAGAGAGACACAGAAGCAAAGAAAGAAGAAAATAACAAGGGAAGACAGAGAGGAGGAAAAGAGGAAACATAAAGGAAAGGAGAAAGAACCACCGTCTGCTTTCCGCAAAGCAACCACCAGCACCACCGTCAGTTGCCACCGTTCCTCCCAGTCGTCGATAATAGCACCTCTAGCGTCAGAAACAGAAGAAGAAACAAAGAAACAGAGGGGACAGAAAGAGAAAGAAGAAGCAACACAAAATAGAACAGAGAAGAGGAGGAGTCGCCGCCTGCCGCCAACGCATCCACCGCAGGTCAGCTTCCCCCCTCCTCCTTCTACTTCTTCTTCTTCATCATCATCTTCATTCTCCGCTGTTCTGCGTGAACAATGGAGAGCAGCTCCAGTGTTCGCTATCTGGCCCAGCCCAAAATGACTGGTCAGGTCCGACCCAGTCTAAAATTTTCTTCAAAATCATTTTAGAAAATTTTTGTGATTTTCACGCGTATTTTTCTATCAATTTTATTTAATATTGGTTTGTATTTTTATACTGTAAAGATACAAATTTGATATTAAAATACGCGATTTTCATTGAAACATTGTAAAAAATTATATAAAATTTTTATTTTCATGCATACAGCCAAGTCTTTCGAAAATATAAAAAAATCATATTGTATTTTCATACAACAAAAATTCAAAAATATATTTTAGAATGCATTTTGGTTTTAATAACCAGTTTATTAAAGTCATGAGAACTAGGCCAGTATTTCAAAAATTCTAAAAAAATAATTTTGTTTTCTTTTAGTATCTGGGATTTTGAATTTATACGTAAAACGTATTCCTGATATTCCTAAGGTATTTCTTTTGTTGACATAGAATGGTTAGATTTTTACCCGATAAGATAATGATCTATTTACTGAGAATGACTTTTTTTAAACCATAGACAGACCAACAATTAGAAATACAATGAAACCTTAACATATATCAGACAATAAAACAATGCAACTTACATTAGGTACGACGTATTTGGGGTGCTAATACATTTTATTTATGCAACCAGTCCCCGTATCCAATTTTTGAGACCAGTTAGAGTTTCTAGTGACTAAAATATTAGGTGGTGACTCCCATTTTTTTCACTAATAAAAACAAGATTTCCTTATCCACCCCATATTTACCAGATAAATACACATTTACTGAGAGTGGACGATTTCGTCATGACACCGCACACGTGCGACGCGCGCGCGCGCGCACACACACACACATATATATATGTGCGCGCCCCAATTTCAAATAAAACACGTAGAAAATGAATGAGTCTGAATTAAAAAAAAAGGACACTTTTTTTAGAAAAACAAATTCAAATTTGTTTCCGACTTATTTTTGGATCGCCCTCAGCTCAAATATAAACATTATTAAGATTGAATCTCGTAGGCAATCCCATTCATGAAACTCCGGTAGTCTTGGCGTTCCTTCTTCTTCTTCTTCTTCTTCTTTTTAATAAATTGTAAAGGTTCTTGAAGATAAATCAGTAATATTTTAAGCGAACTATCTCTACAGAATAATATAATCCAACAATTAAACGGATCAAGGTTCAATCTTTTACGACAATAATTTAATTAAAACGAGGTGGATGAAAAAAAAAAAGGAAAAACGTTAATATCGTTATGTAGATGAAAATCAACTGTGATTTGTAATAAACAAAAGAAGAAAATATTGAAGTATGTGAAGTCATGAAACAACACATTTTTCAATCTCATTTCTTCGCTTCAATTATTCCCTGTAATAATTGCTAAACGATTAGAAGAATGCACAAACGTGGACAAGGTGTAAATAGTCTAGAAAGGACTAATGCGGGTTTTACAATATAATATACAAGCAGCCTGAAACTTTGTTCACGAGAACCGTCGATTATAAATATATTAATGTAGTTGATTTCCTTGTTCTATACATGGCAACGACCGTATTGGGAACTTGAACAAATCCTGCTTGCGCTTCGTAAAATATTTTCCTTGGTTTAATTAAATTATTCAATGCAGGTATTACCATCCCTAGTTGACAGCTTAATTAGAAGAAATTTGTCGGCTAAGTGCCTGTAATTACACGGACCGACAACTTATCATCAATATGATAAAAAGTCTACCTTTTGATTTTGATTTAGACAATTTCCTTGGATCGACTCCCCTCCACACTCGTGAAAGCTCATTTTATGCATATCCAAGACGGTCTAGCTAGCTAAACTCCAAATCATTTGCTTTAATTTTCTTAATAAATCTCATGAATAGCTTGCAATTAGGGATGGTAATTCAGTTTGGTTGAATGTTAATTTGTCTAGTTTGATGCAAATTAGGTGGTAATCTTGTTTGTGAAGTTATAATTTTATTTTATTTTTAATATAATACATGGAAGTTAATCTTAATGATGGTCTTTACAATTATATATTGATTTTAAACTTGGATTATATTTTATGATTTTATAGGTTATGGAAATCTTGTTTGTTTTTCAAGTTTAGATTTTATATTTCTAAGATATTAAGAAAAAATCTCCGAATAGGGTAGAGTACTCGGTGGGCATCCACTCGAAGGAAAAAGTCCATAATCGAAGATCCTACTTGATTGAAAGAGTTGATAGTTTTGAATTTTGGATTGGAGACAGGTGAGAAAACCAAGTCTTGATCCTATCCAGTAAATATCCACTTGAAGGGCTGGTTTGGTAAGTGAGGTTTCTTCTCGTTATAATTCTAGATGAGGTCATAAAAATAGGAGCAGAACCATGCATTGCTTTGAGGAGCCATGACATCTGAAAGTCTTGGACTTTTTCCATTTGATCCTTCAATTTTAATTTATTTTTAAAAAAATTGCCCAGCGTTTGGCCCCCAATTAGCCATTAAAACTTGGAAGTCATACAATGGGGTCTTAAGCTCAAAATCTGCATGAGGAAAGGTGGGCTGGAAATTTAAAGATAGAAAATGGCTATTCCCAATGGACAATGCAGCCCAAGAACTATTGGGCCTCGCATTAAACCAAGAGGGAGTATTTTAGCCATTAGGGAGATCACAAATTGTGCAAGCCCAAGGATCTATGTTGGAGCCCGCAAGGAAGTTTTCTAATGCCAATTAATTAATCTTGTTTGTAGAGGCATAAGAGCGGATTTGCGAATTCTAACTATCCGAAATTCTTAAACTAGAGGCTGTAGCTGTTAAGGATACTGCAAGTTGTCTTCTGCTTCTATATTGGGCCGATGCCGGTTTATAAATCAGCTGCTATATCTGTAGCTAGTGCCGAGATTTCGAGCCAAGCCCAACTCTTCATAATTCACTGTAGTTTGCAGCGTAGTTACTAGTTACTGTACCAGGGCTGGTGCCAGCCCTTCGGTGTGGGCTGGATCAAAAGCCTATTATAGCATAAAAAATATGTGAGCACAAATATTTGAAAGGAATAAAAAAAATTGATTCCATGAGAGTATATTTGAAATAAAAATAATGTAGGGACACAATGAATCTCCCTTTCATTTTAGCTTTTTTTTGAAGAACTCTTGTTCTTGTAACTATAATGGTGTTGTCTATGTAAACTCCAGCTTGTACTTATCCCTAGCTGTGTCTCGACAGTATGGTTTATTCTCAAATATTTGCAAAAATTTTGCGATGGCATCTCTCTCGTCCACCCTACTAAAACGCTTGCTGGGGTTCAAATAATTAAATCGCGAAGTTCAAAAGAAAAATTACGCAGATGCTAAAGGAAAGAAAGAACATAAAAGGGTCAAATTGAAAGATAAGCCTCCATCCTTGGTCTCACTTTCCTCGTATATGCAGTCGAGTTGGTTTGTGTGTGTGTCGGCATAGTCGATCCGATCTTACTTCTAATTAAACAGGTAAGAGGCTTCAAGTTTGGAATGTCTGTCTGTGCTTATATCATCATATCAAACCACCAAAACGGCAATCCCCGAAGAAAAGAGCCATGGACTCGTACGAGTTGCGACAGGATGTCTCTAGGAATCCAATTCCTGGGTTCCAGGAATCGTCGCATTGGGTAAGCACGAGTCTACGACTAATAAAATCATAAAATTTTTCTTTTTCGAGAGCTATAGAAGCCCATTGTTGGAACCCTAGCAAGTTTGTTTTGAGTGGGTCTGTTTTGGAGTTAAGAACTTGATTATCGGACTCTTTTAGCAATCTAACTTCCAGGATTTAGGTTTCAATGCCTGTTGGAGAAATTGAAGTAAGACTAGAAACAATCTATCCCCAGACCCATTCAATACATTCTTTCTAGGCCCATTGTATAGCAAGGCCCTTAGCTTTGGAGGACTCCAATGGACGTCTTCAGCATCTGATTGCAAAGAGGCCGATACCGCGCGTGAGGAGAGGAAATATATAGAGTGGTCGAGTAAATGAAATTGTTTTGTGGGAAGTGCTACGAGGGAAGTAATACTAAATATTAAGAAAAAACTATACACATATGTATATACACACAGATTTCTTTCACAAATATTGTTTTATAATAAATCTAGAGCTATAAACATACGTTGGACACTAAATGTGGTATATGCATGCTGGTTAATAAATGGATAAAATTATGCATCGCAGGGGCTTTGGGCAGCTAGCATGTGGAGTATAGTAATAAAGCTCTTGGAAAACAATAAAAAATAAGTCTTTTTTTTTATTAGCAATTCCTTGTTTCGTGCTTTACCCAAGGAAGCAAACAGATAATACAACTCGGGGAAGAGCAATTTGGAAGCAACTAGCTAGCGACCATGATTGGAATCCTGATCATCTTTAATACCTTTCCCAGCAACCATTGCCTATTTCCACTAGTCAAGTAGTGATCATCACGCTGGTTAAAGTAGGTAGTAATCATTTTTTTATCAACGTAGACGGCAAAGTTCAGATTATTTAATCGATTTGGCAGCCCCAACTTTCTTATAAATATTTCCTAATCTAAAGTTTAGAGGCTAGATGCATTGGCTCTAGAGCTGGGTTTCTAATCTTGATTTGCTTATGTACAATGCTATAACGCATGTTCCGAATTAATTACTCATTTGGGAAACCTCAACTTTCTTATTAATATTCCCGAACCAAGAGTTTAGAGTATAAATGCCTTGGTGATAGAGCTGAGTTTCTGTTTTTTATTTGTTTACGTGCAGTACCTTAATGCAGGCTTGTTACTTTCTAGCTCATCTTGTTTTATAATTTAGGTAAATGCGATCTTGCGTAGAGCCCTTTCACAAACAATATTTTTTCACCAAGCCGATCTCTTAAAATTAAAAAAATGCTTCCACTGTTGTCTTTATGTAACGAGATATATATTTATTTGCAAGTTGCTAATGACTTCTTATGTATAGATTCACTTCATGCAATCCGAAGGTGTGGAAGACAAGCCTTGGTGATATTTTATATGGGATACAGATCCCCTGCCACGAGCGCTTTTACTTCAACAAAACACACTCGAAGCAGATGTTCTGGCAAACCAAAACTTTAGGCCAGGTTGCGTTCATAGGAGTTGAGGCCCGTGATCCTTTCTTTGACTCCAGCTTCTTAATTGTATCATAAAATCCTAGTATTTTATAGTTTAAGATGCAATTTTACCCGATTGAGGGTTTTTATGTAGCTCTTCATGAGACACAAGACAACGTTGAAAAAAATATATATATATATATATATTGCCAAGTTGCAATTATCTAATTTAGTTCTTGGTACCAAAAGATTTTTCTTTCTTTCCGCATAGTAATTGACTTAATATTTGTTTGGCAAGAGATATTAGCTTTAGATTGTCTGGAATTTTTTTTTATTTTTTTTCATCTTGAAGGTTGTTTTTATTTTTTTATAAATTAAAATAATTATTTAAAAATATTATAAAAATTATTTAAAAGTTAAGAATAAGAAAATTGTATCATTGCTACGTAGCCATACCTACCAAAGAAGGTCAATATTGAAAATAAGGAAATATAGCAGATATAAAGAGTGCTCTAAAAAGAACAATAAACACCTGCTGAATGGAAGGGATAGGACGAGAATACGAAGGGGAGGGGACCAATATAGAGAATAACAAGGTATCCATGAAATAATGTTGTCAGGGGAAATCATCGGCCTTTTTTATACCTAATAATTGATTCTCGATGAGCCACCACCTCATGCCACTTTCCGAGAAAATGTTAGGTGTAGAAATCGATGGATGGCTATGAATCGGCATGAAAAGAGGAGTTAACAAAGTCTGTCCATAGAAAATTACTCAATATTCCAAGAGGATCTAACGTCAAGTCTTTCTAATAAAATAATGACTCGTATCGATTAGAATAATCTGTAGGCCAAATTCATGGGCTCCTGTTGTGATTTTGATATCCTAATAATTCCAGTCTCGGCTTGATATTTGACAGGGGTCCACATAGTGTGATATTTCAGACAGAAAAGAATTGAGTCCCATGTACGTATGAGATTCATGCATGGTTTTAAAAACAAGCACGATAAGCCTGATTTGCCCATGCTATTTCCCACTTTCCCCGTCTCCCATGGCCTCAGGCTAGCACAGAGAGAAACTTCAATGGGGTGGAGGAAAGTGCGAGGCACCTGAACATCCATTTCTGAACCCACAGTACGTGGCGATAGTTATATTAGGGGTCATAGCACGATGGATAGGATAGTTGACAGCCCTTCGAAATTTTCTTTGCCAGAAAGAACTCACCGAAACACGATATCCTCGCCATAATATGAATCCAAGGCCACGAGCCGGACTATCCGTGAAGAGATATATATGAACTCTTCTTGGAATTCACTTCTATCCTTACCAAGAACACATGTATCCTTTGTCCAAAGAGTAATCGGTTTTAAAATAAAATTACGACCTTTCGTAATGCCTATACTTCCAATCAAAAAACAACTTTCATAATGCCAAGGTTCTATTTTTCACTCTTGAATTCCCCCCCCTACAAAATGTCAATCGTATCCCATGTTATCGGTTCAACTACTTGTGTCGGGAACTCAAGTACATTAAATCACCTTCAAATTGGCTTCCGCTGCATGCCGTTATGTTGAGGAAGATAAACCTCCATCAATCAAGAAAAGGGCGAACTAAATATGTATATCATTGTTACTGTAAATGTTGTATATGCAGACTTCTCTACGATAGAAGATTGGTAGGGGTTTGAGAGGCTAAATGTTGTCTGGTTATTCAATTGTGACCCCCAAACTGCTCTGAAAAAAATCAAAGCTACAGCAGTTTTGTGACATACAGAATGTTCGTCAAACAACTTTGTTTGCCAGGACTCTTCGAAGCTCATAGGAAATTCCTTTTAGAACAACTGGTTTCTGAATGACACCATTGATTCCGATTTGCAGGCATTTGTCCCACACATCGTCATCAGAACTTGCTGTCATGGCAATGATCAAAGGCCAACTTCGACTTCTAAACTTCCGGATTCTCATTGCAACTTCATATCCGTCCAACTCAGGCATCTGAAGATCCAAAAGAACTACTTGGAAAGATGCAGCTGGTCCAAGAGCACTAAGGCATTCAAACCCAGATGCAACAGTAGCAACATTGCAACCTAGCCTCTCAAGCAGCTTCCGAGTCACGGCTCTGTTCAAATCATCAGCATCAGCTAATAGAACTTGCAAGCCTTTGAAAAAAGAGTTGGAATGTGGGTTCTCTGAAGATTCTCCAGATTCAGAGATGGCCACTGCAATGGATGGTCGAAGTTGAAACCGAAGAACAAATCCCATGCTTTCAGCAAAACCTTGAGAGTTGGGCATCATCCAGATCTTACCTTGCATCAACTGCCAAATATGAGGTTAGAAAATAAAAATTAATGGGAAAACAAAAACAATATATAGCTATTCTCAGAACCACATGTATAGCTGCTTCAATTGAGAAACACATAGCCTATTAACAAAAAAGGAAAAGATTATCACACCAAACTAGTTGCTTCCACGGCATGACACGCTGCTGAATTTTTCCAGGAATTGCATTTCATCCTGACCTCAAAGCACTGATACTTTTCACTATAACATAAAGAACTAAGTTTTTTCCAACAATATATTTAGTAGATGACACCACCTAAGAGACAACTTCTACAATAAGGTACAATAATTGGTAATAAATATTGAAATACAAAACTTCAAGAAAAAACCCAGCTCCAAATGACACGATCAAAAGACTCAATGACATTAACCATCTATCACAACCAAATCGCTTCACTGAGCCATCTTCAGAGGTGGTCAGACAAGGATAATGTGTTTCATCAGAAAAAGATTGTGCTCAATA
>Ga0325402_1004410_pt1 | contig 12946 bp, 4 predicted proteins | sample PopdelMetagenome_22_FD_207212 | JGI IMG/M metagenome (GOLD analysis project Ga0325402, IMG submission 207212) | Populus deltoides microbial communities from Bellville, Georgia, United States - Xylem-PdKOR-R3 | ecosystem: Host-associated > Plants > Phyllosphere > Stem > Wood/Secondary xylem... | reverse complement strand
GCAACCCCGAAACGGCACGCCAAAACACTCCAAAACTGAAACATTCCATTCCATTCCAATTAAAAAAATAAAACACCTACCGAAACGAAATTGACAACCTTTGTGTGGATGACTTTAAGGCGCAGACGGCACGCGTCTACTTATTTTACCGATTTTTTAATATTTTAATAAGGCAAATTACAAAAAAAAAAAACCAAGGGCATACCATTATTAAGAAACAACCATGGTGTAAAGATAAAAATACCCTCTGAAGTCAATCTTAAAATGTGAAAAGTCAAAGATTAACTATGTAATTTTACTGTATAAAAAAATTACAAAGACAAATAAACCTCTCGCTGCATGGTCATTTATCTAAGGAGGCCAGGGTATAAGGGTTATTTTATTGTGCAAATAAAAAGAAAAAGACGAAACAAACCCTTAACAAAATGCCTTTTTTTTTCCTCCAAATTTCAAGGGAACAAATATTTTTGCTGTACAATTTCAAAATTAAATGATAAATTCACCCCTGATTAATCCATAATTGACATTTGAATCCTCTTGAAAAGAGGATTTAACCTTCCATTTCAAGGCAATTATTAATAGCAATAAAAATTGCAAATTGTCATTATATTATTTAAATCCACAATAAATCTCTTCACTCTCAGAGGCAAAATTGTTTGAAGGAAAGATTGAGACTATCTATCAACATGATCGAGGGATCATTTTTGAGATTAGGCCTCCAATAGCTTCCTAGTTCATGTATCTGTCTTGGTCTCATCTCTCATGGACAGTTGAGAATCTAATAATTATTAAACAAAAAAAAAAATCTTATATTCCTAGAGTTTCTGATTGGTTTATTAGTTCTTCCAGCACTTCGTTGTTGGCACGTTTGAATGAAATAGCAGGATGATCATACATGTCTTGAATTAAGATAATATGATGCTTGGAGACAACTAAGGCTATGGACCCATGCAATGATCTTTCTTCGTTGTTGGCACTAATTCTCAATTATGTCAGCCAACCGGAAACCCTTTGATTTTGATTCCAATTTCTGCTTTATGCATCAATTTCCACGTGTTAATCTGCTTTTGCCCCTTTCTAGGCACGAAGAATTAAAATTAGGAAATAATTTATCTTTGGAGGTGGATCATCATTAACATCAACAATCATGCATCCTTTTAGTACATATGGAAATTTCATGTCATCATTGCAACGAGTGGGGAGAAACAATACAATAACTGTAAATCCATATATATATATATATATATTCCTGGAATTTTAAGTTCCAACCTGTAATTGTTAATATAATAGTAATTGGAGGCTTACATGATCGTTAACTTCAGGGTCCGTGAGATTAGTTGAGGTGCGCGCAAGCTGACCCAGACACTCGCATTAATTAAAAAAAATTTAATATATATATATATATATATATATATAGATATATACTATTTTTGTCAAAAACAAAACGTTACTATTTACATTTTTTTAAAAAACATTTAATTGCTTTAGAAAAAAAATTCTAAACTTCTATATTTTTGCAGACTAACTAATCAGAATTACGGTAGTAAAAATATTATATATCATACCGAAAAAATAATATATATATATATATATATATATATGTATATCATATAGTATTATTACATTTAGCATGACTTGGTGAATTGATCTAGAACATAAATGACCGCAAGTTGACATGCAACCTAGTTAGAATCTAGTTCGACTTCTCTTTATTTTTTTTTAAATAACCTTCTAATTTACACATATTAACTTGCCCACACCCGAAACCCGTAGCTCGGGCCGGGTTTTATGTCTGGAACTGTTTAGTTTTGCTGCTGTTGCTCGGTAAAAAAAAAAAAAGAAATGGCAAAAGATCATATCTCTGTCCTGGCAAAGTGAAAGCAAGAGGCTAAAGCAGGTATTGAAAATTAATGTGGTCGGGCTTAGAAAGGGCAAAAAAAAATGAAGGGACAAAGGCAATGAAGATGCATATTTTCAGTTGTCATTATTTTGCCTGATCAGGAGGGTCCAGCAAGTGCAAATTGTGAACAGCCCATGTGCTTGCTAGGTTCTCCTGCTTCAAATTTTTCTCCGCCCTTATCCGTGGATAGCGATGAGTGTAGGGAGCCACACAGCATTGTTTTCAACAGTGTAGAAAGTAGCTAGCCATGCCATGCCATGCCATGCCAGCTGCAGGCTAAGCAACTCTTATCTATTTATCACCCTGCTGTTCAATATATGTTTCTCAAGAGAAACAGAAGTTTGTGCTTCATAGATCACACCAAAGACAGCGACTCCAATCTGCTACATATCTAGACTGTAGCTGACCCATGCAAGATTTTCAAAAGATGTTTATCATGGTCAACATATATAGTCAGCCCCCCTCCCCTCCCTTCTCTTTCAGCATTCAAATTTATCAATTTTAAATGAGTCCCACGATCGAGAACATGAGATTGGAATTACATATTTAAAAACTTAAATTGGTATATTTAGGATATTATTGATGGAATGTATTGTGGAAGACAGGATAAAAGTATGTTAAAAAATTTAGACATATCGAATATGTAATTAGATAAAAACACTTACACTTTTCAATCTGAATGTTAAACCGAACTTAGATTTGTAATCAACCGAGACCTGAAAGGGCTTCATATTTATACCTTTAAGAAAATATCAAAGTTTTCTATATCAATTTTTCTATAGGTTAAGATTATAATTTTGAGTTTAAAACCCCTAGTTTTTATCCATTTTATATATCACATATAAAATACACATAAAGTTATGTAGAACTTTTGAGATCATTGTCAAAATGTGATTAGTAAAGTGATATGATATGGTAATTGCATCTAAATCTCACTTTCTCTATGTGTTTGTGTGTGTATGTATATATATATACTAACTATGTGACCCGTACTTTGCAGCTGGTCAAATATTTTTAATTTTTATAAAATAAATATTTATATAGATTTTTTCAATGTATTTTAATAATTAAAAAAATATATAATAAATAAAAAATATATTTTCATGACCACCATAGTTATCAAACCCGACCTAGGAGTTGACCTGGTTAATGGGTCTTGTCCTGAGTTACACTGGTTGACTCGGGTCAAACCGGGAAAATTAAAAAAAAAAATTTGAGGTTTTAATATTTTATATGAAAAAATTAAGAAATAATCCATGTGGATATAGACTATACATGTAAAAAATTAAGTTTGAAAGATTACTTTAAAAGGTTTTTTTTTTTTTTATCTCACATTGAAAAGATGTTATCATATTCTTCTAAGTTGAAGTATTTAAACCAAAAAAGTTTTTTATCCCACATTAAAAAAATATAATTTTTTTTCTTATGAATATAGAGTATATATACTAAAGAGTTTCAAATCTCATATTGAAAAAATAAAACAATCTTCTAGTATTTATACAGTGAACTTTGAAATGAGTTAGTAATCAATTGAAAAATATGAAAAAAAGGGATTTCTAGGTAGGAGAAAAAAAATTCCAAAAAAAGGGACTCCATCGGGTTTTTGCTAGGTCGCCCGAATTTCGGGTTGACTTGACAGGTCGACTGGTTTCCCTCGGCCCAATTGCTGGCCCGAATTTCAAATGAAACAAACCCAGCCATCGCAACTGGATTCTGGTGACAACAAGGCCCACTGTTGTTGGGTCCAAGTGACATCAGGGCCCAACTTCAGTCACAGTTCTGGGCCCACCGCTAATGGGTCATGCTTAAAACAATACCCAACAACAATGGGTCTTGCTAGCAGTTGGGGCTAGCAACAAGGCCTATTGCTGCTGGCTCCTGGTGGCAGTAGGACCCAACTTTAATGGGTCCTTCTCGCAGCCGTGGGCCCATTGCTAATGGGATCTACTGTGTTTGGGCCTATCGCTGCTAGGTCTTAGTGGAAGTAAGACCCAGATTTAGTGGGTCGTGCTTCAACCGGATCCACCGCTGTTGGGCACCCACACCCACCATCATTGGGTCTGGCAGCAAAGCCACATCCAATAGACTTGGGTCTTGGCAAAAGGACCCCTCAGCTAGGTGCCCTTCTAGGCCCTTTACTGCTGGGCGGTAGGGCCTAACATCATTGAGTCATGCTTGTCAGAAGGACCCATCAATTGTGGGTCCTGCTATAAGCAAGGCCAAACGTTGTTATAGGTCTCGCTACGCAGCCAGACCCAATCTCAATATAAATTTTTTTAAAATGATATTTTAAAAAAATAATACAAAATGATCAAAAGAATATTAATTTGAAGTAAAGAAAAAAGTTAAAAAATTTTAAATGTCTTGGGTCTCCCCTCTCAACCAGACACAATCTCAATATATATTTTTAAAAAATATATTTAAAAAATAATACAAAAACATCAAAACTATATTATTTTGAAGTAAAGAAAAAAATTAAATTTTCTTGATTCTGGCTTCGCTGTTAGACACAATCTCAACATATTTTTTTTCTATAAAAACTAATACAAAAATATAAAAAAATATTAATTTTAAGTAAAAAAAACTTAAAAATTGTTAAACAAATTTCAAATAATTTTTGAAACGCAAAATCAAACATGATTTAATTAGGAAATTCAAACCAACTTGAAACGAAAAAAAATTATCATCACCCAACTTTTATACAATATAAAAAAAATCTCATCAATTTATTTTGAAAAATAAATTTCAATTATAGAAAGCAACGCACAAGAAATTTAATTGGGTATGATTGTTGGGTCTGGCTACGCAACCATACCCAATATCCTTGGGTATGGCTGTGCAGCTAGATCCAACACCTTTTGAAAGTGATTTGGATCCGGTTGCCAAGTCAAACTCAGCAGCTCTTGGCAGAGAAGGTAACACCCCAGCTGCAATTCTTGACCAAAAACATAGCAGGGAATGCCTCCTTAGCGTTACAATGTTGTCCACAGTACAAAAACTTTATTGCTACAGTGTTATCCACGATATAATGTGTCTGTGTCTACAATAAATCTAAAGTGCAATTCACATTGAAATCATATCCACATTGAAATCACTCAATGTATATAGTAATTTATTGTTCCCTCTGCTGATCTCTTTTAGTTTTTGTACTAAATAGTGCAATTCAGAATAAAAATACTCATAATTCACAGTACTTTACTCTATAATAATCCCAAATATTTTAGAGTTTTGTTAATGTATATGGAGATGATTTATTGAATGGATGTAGCGAAGTAAACATATAATATCAAACTACATCAAAGCAGAGATGACGAATGAAAAGACATAAACTAGTAGTTGAAATATAAACAACTGCTACCTTCCCCACCCCTCTGACCAAATCCATTTCAGAAAACATATTTATCTTCAATCATGCTGTGTATACTGTACAAGGAGCAATGTATAATTTTAACGAACTCATGGTTTGCAATACAATCTTAAAACTACTGCTGCATACATTAAAAGAAACGATGAAGATGTTAAGACGATATTTCTTAAAGTGAAGCAAGGCAGGCCACGAAAGGCCTACGTCCACGCAAAGACTCAGCCCCAAGCCCCCTTAATGCATTATATCTCAGCCCACTAGAAAAGGCAACTCCATCTCCTTTCTTGACAACTCTATCCTCTCAATTTTATTCCTCTTATTAAACTTTCACAGGTTTACCCGTAATCCGGTAAATTAACTATAAAAAAAATAAAATAAAAAAATACTATTCTTCATAAAATATTATTTTTTAGAATAGTATTTTTCTTTACTTTTTTTAATATTATATTTTTTTCTATTTAGTTATCACGCTTTCGTAACATGGATTCCAAGTTTGATGAATTAACTTGATTGACTCAATTTTTTTTTTATTAATTATTGATTTGATTGAGAATTAAACTTCATGATTTGTTTTATTTATTTTTTATTAGGTTATCTTGATTTCATGATCTGAGAATTTACTATAAACTAAAAAAGAAGGAGGGTTTTACTATACCCTTCATCACAAAGCACTATTAATTGAAATAGTGCATTGCTTTACTTTTTTTTTCCTTTCATTTTTTTTCAATCAATATTTTTTTTAATTTCATCTTTTAATATTATTTTTTTTCTATTTAGTATCACACTCTAGTGACACAGATCTTAGGTTTAATGGGTTAACTTGGTTGCCTCAGATTTTTTTTTTCCATTTTGTCTTTTAATATTGATTTGATTGAGAATTAAAACTTCATTATTTGTTTTGTTTACTTTATATTAAGTTATTTTAGTCTCATGACCTAAGAATAGTGTTTAACGAGTTAACCCAAGTTGACTTAGGTTGTTTTTTTGTGTCTTTTATTTAATTGATTTTTTTTTTCTAATTTTATCATTCAACATTGGATCGGTTGAGAATTCAATTTCATAATTTATTTTGATTTGCTTTTTACAAGAATATCTTGATCTCACGATCAAGGTCACGAGTTTTGGTATTTTAACCCTGGTTAAATCATGTTGTTCTTTTTTTCTTTCTAAAGGTAATATCAATCTCATAATTCGGGTCACAGGTTCTTCAAAATTGAACTTGCTTTTTATTGGGTTGTTCCTGTTTTATGACCCGGGTCGTGGGCTTGACGGGTTAACCCAATTGACTCATTTTTTTCTCTTTTTTAATTGACTTTTTTTTTCAATTTCATCAATTAATATTGTATTTCATTGAGAATTAAGTTTCATGATTTATTTCGGTTTATTTTTCATTAAGTTATCCTAATCTCATAACCTGAGAATAATACTTAACGGTTAACTCGGGTTGACTTGACTTATTTTTTATGTTAATTTTTTTAATTAAAATTTTTACAAATTTCATCGTTCAACATTAGGTCCGATAAGAGCGATTAAGAATTGAGTTTTATAATTTGTTTTGACTTTCTCTCTATGAGGTTATCTCAAGATCAAAGTTGTGGATTTGACAGGTTAAACCGGGTTAAATCAGCTTATTTTTTTAATTTTTTTTTCCTATAAGGTTATCTCGGTCTGATGACCCAGGTCATCAATTTGGTGGATTGACTCAAGTTGCTTTATATGTTTTTTTAATTCATATCTTTTTTAATTGCATCCTTCAATATTAGGCTGATTGGGGATTGTAATTCGTAATTTGTTTCAATTTACTTTTTATAGGATTATCTCGGTATTATGACTCGGGTTGCAATTTTGACATGTTAACTTAGGTAATTTTTAATTGATTTTTTTTATTTCCATCCTTCAATATTGAGTTGATTAGGAATTAGGCTTCATAATTTATTTTGATTTGCTTTCTATAGGATTATCATAATCTCATAACCTAGGTTATTAATTTGGCATGTTAACCCAGGTTGTTCCAGGTCAATCCAATATTTTATTATTTTAATATTAAAAAAATATATCATCTTGAAATTTTTTTTAGTCAAATATTATTTTCATGAGTTGTATAAGTTGTTTTTTTGACCAATAAAGTCAACTGGTTATATCAAGTAAATCCTAACATGAATTAATTTTTTTTCCCTCTAGGAAAAAAACATTATCAACATTTAAATATTTGTTTTACATTCAAGAAAAAATTGACTTGACCCGCAATGTAGCGCGGGTAAATCATCTAGTTTATACCTAACCTAGATTAAATTTTATAAAAAAATATTATTTAAATTAACCCGAGTAATTTTGAATTAACTTGCATTGAAAATCTGTTTTAATTAATATGATTTAAATAAATCATAAATGAATGAGAAATTAATCTCAAATAACTCTTGGTTTTTTTACTTAAAAAACTATTGGTTTTTCCAGATTTAATTCTTGATTTGTAGTGGCCAATTAAAGGTTAATAATGATAATAATTAATTTTTATTAATTCTTCAACATTTTAGCTTTCAAAATCCACTATAAAAATTTTAATAATAGCGAGAATCAATTCGTATTATCTTGAAAGCATGTGTTTGCCATAATTTATTATTTTGTATTCTTATAAATTTAAATTTATATAAAATTTAGGTTTTTTTTTTTTAAATATTTTGATATTCAGTATATTTTGTTCTGATATACGAAACATCATTACTTTGTACTAGTTTAATATATTTACAAACTTTAGCTTCATTGCTTTGCATGTGATTGAGTATCCAGTTAGCCAATGTTGTCACCTAAACCTTGGTCGGCATCATATCCAGTCAGCCAGTGTTGTCACCTAGTAACCTTGGTCGGCATCATTCATGTATTCATAAATTAATATAGTTGCTTCTCAATTAAAATCTACTTAGATTAACTAATTTGGATGAAGAACAAATTGAAATGAATGACACCATGACATTTTACACAAATGTTGAATCTTTAAGGTGCTGACAAGAGACTTGGGCTCATGGTAGCAGGAATTTATGCCACCAAATCTTGTCTCATGCCAAAAACTCACCACATACAATAAGAACATTCATACATTTTGTCAAACACAGAAATGCAATTCCATCTAGTTATCTAGCTACCAGCTGGTATTTCCTTAACTTGAATCCCATGATGAACAAGTTCGTGGCAGCAAAGACAAGTGTCTAGACAAGCTTGCTCTTGTCATTTCACGTGAATAGCCTAGATCCTCAACTTCACCTGTCCTTCTCAACAACAATGCACTATCTATCTTCTAGCTAGGCAGCAGCTCAGAGAGTACGTACGAGACTTCAAAATATATCCATTTTGAGGGACACAAGGTATGCAGTTCCAAGGTATATATGTTTTTATATTATTAGTCGGTGGTTTTGGGTTGAGAGATGCAGACATCAGTCATGGAGAAGAGAACCTTTGGGCTATTTTTATTGCTTCTCCTTGTCTCGGCTTCTCACATCGCATTTTCTCAAACTAATCGAGAAAGACAAGTGAAGATTTCACTTTGTTTTCATGACATGCATGCATGCGATCTCCTAACGATACTACGACTGATGGCTATTCCATTTGTGTACACGAGGAAGAAACGTGAAAGATATACAAATTGATGAACAATAGTTATAAAAATTAAGAAAAATCCATTATAGTTTCATTTCCTAATTAGACACGAATTATAATTTCTGCTTGTGCATGTGATCACTTTATATAGAATGTTACTTTCATCTCTGGGAGAAACATTTCTATCAACCATGTAGTATGCTTAATTATGTGTGCCTGCAGGGTTTTTATCATTTGTTACCATTTCCAGTAGTGTCATGCACACACATAGATTGAGAGAGTGAATCAATAAATCAGAGAATCGATCAATATTTATTACTCTTTTCTCAATATTTGTTTTTCTATCTTCTCTATTTGAAAGATAGAGGGACGGAGGGTAAATATGCATCTTCTTCGATCACTATTCTAACCAAACTATATATTCTTATTTTCGAGACAAAAACTCCCTGCTGGATGCAGGCCATGTGTCAGCTTGTGATACTAACACATGTTTAGGCATACAGAAATAGATAAACAATAAAAAAAGTAGTGAAAATTCTCTCTCTCTCTCTCTCTCTCTCTCTCTCTTTGTCAATAAAAAACGAAAAAAATTCATGAAAGAGTTTGAACCATGATGAGACCCACCATGTTAGTCGGTCCAACTGGTGAATCTCACCAATGTAACAGCTTGCTTGTTTCCTTTTTTATTTTATTTTATTTTTTTTAATTTCATTGTTTAGCATCACTAGGGAAATTTCATTGTTTAGCTGTGAAAGTTATGTTTTTATTGGTAAAAATATCATCGAGAAGGAACTGTTTTGTCAGCTAGTATTGGGTCTATGATTTCATATCCATCAATATTTTTGTCATTGATTTAAAAATCAACAGATTATGCGACAATAAATTTTTATTAGTCTATCGGTTGGTAAATATTACCAATAGATGATCAATAGATAAATCTTCGGTAATATATTGTATCTAATCACTAGATAAAGTGACAGAATCATCAATAACCATATTTTGTCGGTAATTTCATCAGTCAATATCAAAACAATTAACAACTTTTTATAGTTTTACGAGGAAAATTAACATGTTGTATTAACAGAGTTTCTATGTCGGTCAATGATTCCATCGGTCGTGTACTAATTTATTTCTTTTTTAATGCTATAAAAACAAGTTGACATTAAACAACATTAACAAAAAATTTAGCTTAAAGAACACATTTAATATTATTAATTTAACTGTAAAAATCAATTATAAATATTTATAAATATTAAGAAGAGGCTACAGATAGAGGTGGAAGGGAGGAGGGAGGAAAATCTCATGGAGGTCTGCAAGGGGAGGATAATAACTAAACATGTATGCAATCATCTTCTCCCATTGCTTTTTTTTTTGTTACTTTGCCTCTATTGCGACCCTCAGAGCACCAATTTGTTGTTTAACTAACTCTTTAATAGGTGGTGATGGATGAGTCAACGCAGGATTATAGGGTGTTTAAAGTCGAGATACCATAACTTGACCTCATATCTTGAACCATAGTCATAGAGATACCATAAACTAGATTTCTATTGAGTTCATTGGATACTCCAACCTTCAACTACAACTCCAGATCGTATTCCGAATGAATTAAAGGGTCCTCCTTGTGTTTGGCACCTGAATGCACCACAGGCTTAAAAACATTACTACTTGAAGATGCACAACTGCTATGTTTCATCCCTAAAACGTTTCCTTGACATCTAAACAATATAACTAAATAAATAAGAACATTCAATTAAATTCTCAATCTATAGTTTATGGTTTTTTTATTTTAGTGCATTTATCCCCTTGAAATAAATTTCAGCAGCAATTTCTCCATACATGACCCTACCTAAAAAGAAAATGCAGACAACCAAATGCAACGAGCCAAATCAATATCACCCACAAGTCAAACACACACTCATTGTGTATTCTTTTCAAGTACAAGGTTTAAAGGTTATTAGCTATTAAAAACTACAATACTTAAGTAAACTACGAAACAAATGACAACATTTGAAAGGTTACCATATTTATTACCGTAGTGCTGTAGTGCTTATATATGATCGAAGAGAGGATAAAAGGGAAACAAACACTTCCTTATATGTAATTGTAAGAACTTTCTTTGGTTTTTATTTCTATTTTTTTAGTCAAACTTTATTATATTATTATTTGGTTCATTATAAGGCTATAAGCTATTAAAAATTGCAATTAAATGCCATGATACTTTAGCAAACTTGGGATGAAAACTGTGGTATTTAAAAGAAGAAATTGTTGTATTAAAAATTGATTATGCTAATAGAAGAAAACTATGGTATTTTGTTTGTGCTATTTTAACTTCTTCGAATCTCAAATGCTGAATAATGAGATCACTAATTGATCAATACAAAAGTTCAAAGACAAGTTAATCCCAATACTATTTTCATTAGAGATTTAAAATCATCAAAATCTTCCCTTGATGATATCTTTCCACCAAGATCACCTTACAAATCACTCACCAAGTTATTTTACTAAACTAACTAACTAAATTACTCAAAAATCAAATTCATATTTAAAAATCAATAAAAAAAACATATTTCATATCTGGTTAGTCTGAATTCACTATAGAAATCTAAATGAAAATTCATAATCAAATGATATGTCATCCTTAATTCTATTGTTAGCCAATAAATATACTAAATTTAGATCAGAAATCTAAATGCAAAATCATCATCAGATGACACATCGTTTTATTTAAATAAAAAAATTCAAAATCCAAAGATAAATCAATTTGAGGAGGAATAAATGATAGTAGTAATTATTAAAAAGAATTCTTTTAATAGTCTATTCAGATCATAAATTCACATAAAATCCAAAATCAGCATAAACCCTAACGTTTTTTAAATGGGAAATTTTCCAATTTCAAACACAAATAAGTGAGAAAATATAATGATAATTGAAAAAAAAAGAATAAAAAATGATATGCAACACGTAAAAGGGAAAAAATATGAGAAAAATAAAGGAGATATGCATAGCATGTAAACAATAGAGGCCAAAAGGTGAAAAGAAATCAAACGAGAGAGAGGGGGGTATTAATTAGAAGGGAAATGGGGGAAAATTAAGGATTTCCTTGACATATCTGGGTTTAAATTCATCGATAGAATTTTATATCAGTGAACATGCCAATCATAAATCACATCAACTCATCATCGATGGACTCACTGACAGAAGATTTCAAAATAATCAATGCATCTATCGGTCATTTAAAAAGTTTATCAACTTTTTTTAACACCCCTAAATTCACTGATGGATTTTCATATGATGGTATGTCTATCGGTGAATCTAACCTCCTGAATTCTAAATTTTGAGTGAAGATTTAATTTGATATAATAAATATTGACTTGTGAAGTGTAATGGAAAATAGTGTTTGAGATGTGTATGAATAATTATTTGAATTTTTAAGATGTAATGTTTATGAATGAATTGTTAAATTTAATTAAGTGAATATTAATGGTTGATGGTTTAGAGTTGTTGGAGAAGCTTCCGGAGCGAGACTTGGCTTCTCAGGAGCTTGCATAGTAGGAGCTTAATGTAATGGATTGCTCCTCACTTTCTTTTGTTTAATTACTTAAAATGATTTGATAGTTTCTATTTTTTCAATGGATATTTAATTGTGTTGCATATAATTTAGAAAGTTATTTATGTTTTGTAATTGACCACAAATATTGTAATATTAGAAGTGAATGGTAACAAGCCGCAACGGCGGTACCCGGTAGATTAAACTTGTACACCAACCAAGATGCACGCTTAGTGATTCCATTGAAAACTAAAAACACACCCTATTAAAATGCTTTCAAGCTTTATCATTGAACATTGTGACTCTATCCTCTGCTTCATGTGAATGATTATATGTCAAGTGCTCGAATGTCTTTAGAGACATAAATAACCTTTCTAGCCAATGAGTGATTGAGAAGTATCTTAGTTTTTTGTATGCGATAAATGTCATTCCTTTACTTGTATTGGATTTATACCAAGTATGCCCATAGGTTTTGCACTCGGTTAAATTTATATTTTCATCATAGTATAACATGCAAAAATTTAGGCGCATATCAATTTTTTGG
>Ga0325402_1004409_pt1 | contig 12946 bp, 6 predicted proteins | sample PopdelMetagenome_22_FD_207212 | JGI IMG/M metagenome (GOLD analysis project Ga0325402, IMG submission 207212) | Populus deltoides microbial communities from Bellville, Georgia, United States - Xylem-PdKOR-R3 | ecosystem: Host-associated > Plants > Phyllosphere > Stem > Wood/Secondary xylem... | reverse complement strand
ATTCAAAACAAAATATATAGTAATTAAAATATTAATGATCAAATTTGATATAATTAATAAATAACAAAAAATTTCTAAATTTTTCACAATTCCTAAAAAAGTGTTTTTTACACAAAATCAAAGAAAAATATTTTTTTTAAAAATCAAGTTAAATTTTTTTTGACTAAAAAATATTTTGTCAATTAATTTTTTTAATGATAAATAATTACATGAAAGTTTAAAAAATATTCTTTCAAAAAATTACTTTTTATAAAACAAACATCCTAAATATTATTTTTACTTTCCTAGAAAATTCTTAACTTATTAGTTAATGGTAAATAGTTGTTAATGTCCAGTTAAAAGTTAACTTGAAAAAAAATTTTAGTGGAATTAAATAAGAAATTCATTTTAATATTGGATCAAATTTAATTTAAACTTGATGAGTTAGCTTCAATATTTTTAAAAAAATAATTAATCTATTTTTTCAAATTAATCCTTGAACCCGGTCTAGCAAACACAAAAAGAACTGTTTCAATTTTCAATTTAATTCAAAATCAAAGTATTTTTATCAATTAGATATAAAATGATGTTTTTTATAGCATGGATTTGCATATTTGTTAGATGGTAATTATTTGTAAACTTTGACCGGATACCCAATCGAGAGATGTCTAAAATATTTATCCAATTGATGAAATCATACTCAATTGAGAATATATATATATATATATATTGTATTATTCATTGATTTGATTAAACCATTGAAATTAACGAGGTTGAAAAAAATTATTAAGAGAAATGAGAAAGATTAAGAGCGTTTTTTATGAGTTGATAAAATTGGATCCAAAAAACTTAGTGGAGCCAACAATATATATATAAAAAAAAACACTATAATACTTAATTCAGTATAATATTTAAACAAATAGCAAAACATTAGTTGTATTTTCTAGAATTAAATATTTTTTAAATCTTGTTTAAAGTCTAATATCATATCTGTATTGTCTAAATAGAGAAATTCTACAAATATGGTCCAATAGTTATTTTGTTTTTGGCCAAGAGAGACTTAAAATCTAGAGAAATAAAATTATGTTTAAATAGATATTTTATACATAAATATCTTATCTTAAAAATTTAATATAAATATCTAAGATATTTATAAAAAAAATATAAATATATGTATATTATATACAATACTTATGGAGTTTTTTCGGAAAAAAAAAACTCAGAAATTCATTGTAAAGAAAACGATTAGAATATTGCTAATTGAAAATGATGGAGAAGCGTGGGAAGCTAAAGAAACAGCGAGAAAATCATTCAATACCTAACCTATCAGAACCGAAAAAAGTAAATTTTGTCAATCGAGTCCCAAATATTCTAGGATCTTCAATCGAGTCCATCTGTTAATATTCATTAACTTTCCATCAAATTTCATTGAAATGAAGTTATTTTATTGCATAGAATATGTAAAGTAGTCTTAAAAACATAGATGAAAATTGATGAAAGTACTCAATCAAAAAATCAAGAAAACATTTGGAACCTAATTGTTAAGAGTTGTAAATTGGGAATTCAGTCTAAATTGTGCACACAGATTAGAGACTAAATTGAGGTTTACCTTGAATTCTTTTGTGGCAATAACTTTACCCACTTCCTGTATTCCTTGTACTGCTTCAGCGCTTCATGGATGCTGCAAAGATGATAAAAGGTAAATGACTTCCATGCTTTTCTTCTTTTTCTTTGATGCATGTTTTGGTTCTCTTCCATGATCTTTTGCAAGGTTTCTTTCATGTCAGTTACTGTACTGATTGAGCACCCTATTGAGTGTTATCATAGCAGCTATCTTGCTGTGCCTTCCAGCTGCTTGTTAAAATGCACAAACAGCGGTCTCTTCCTTAAATCCTAGGCTGTTATGGATACATTTGCCATTTCAATCTCATCTTTTAGAGATTACATATAATAAGAATGATTGCTTGGTGAATGGAAAAAAAAAAACATCAACCTAAAAGAAAACGTTTGTTTTGTCATAGATCACAAATGTTGATAACCCACAAGACAGGATCAACCTCTTGGTGCGGAAGATAGACAAGCCTACATGGGAAGAGATTTGCAAAGCAGGGTTTTGTTTTTACGGAAAATTCTTAAGGTTGCTGTCCTGCCACAAATGACCCAGTCAAGGAAAAACCCCAAATCCTCCAACCCTAACTATTTCCAAACAATCAAAGCACAGAATGGGACGGGGAAGATAAGCAAATCATTCAAAACAGGTATAAAGACGATATAGGAGCTAAGACTAAGCTTCATTGATTAGAACAAAAGAAACTACATGGATTTTGTTCAGATCAGGACCTAAACAACCTTTACATCAAACATAAATCCTAATTCCACAAAAGCCCAACAAGCACTAACCACCTAAGAGCTAGTGAACTTGGTAACAGCCTTAGTCCCTTCAGAAACAGCATGCTTAGCAAGCTCTCCAGGCAAAACCAATCTGACAGCAGTCTGGATCTCCCGAGAGGTAATGGTGGGCTTCTTGTTATACCTAGCAAGCCTTGAAGACTCTTGAGCAAGCTTCTCAAAGATATCATTGATGAAACTGTTCATGATACCCATAGCTTTGCTTGAGATCCCAATATCAGGGTGGACTTGTTTCAAGACCTTGAAGATGTAGATCTTGTAAGTCTCCACATTCTTCTTGGTCCTCTTCTTCTTCTTGTCGCTAGCTCCTTCTTTGGGCAATTTCTTCTCTGCCCTCGGCTTCTTCTCCGCTGGTGCTTTCTCTGCTGCGGCTGGCTTCTTCTCCGCCGGCTTCTTCTCGGCCTTGGGTGCCATTTGGGACTCTTGAAAAAGAGAGATTAATATAGAGGGGTGAGGAAGATTTTTTTTCTTAGGAGAATTTTTGATGGATGGGGTAGATGGAGTTACGCGCTGTGTTTATATAGGGAGAGGAGGTGAGTGGTGATTGGTTGGTTTTGAGGAGACGCGGATCGATAACGTGGATGGTCGGATTTGAAAAGATTTAAATAGACAGTGAGAGATTGGGTTGTTACAATTTAGGGACCGGGGTTTTTCGAAAGTTGAAAAGCAGGTAGGGTCAATGGTTCTTTTGAAAATTTTCGCGTTTCGCGGGTTTATTTTGGACTGGGCCAGACCTTAATTCAGCAAGCCCAACTTTTAAGTCCAGTAGTTTAACAAGTAAAAACCCTGAAAATCATGTTTAATTCTCTCCCAAAAAACTTTTCTTTTGGTATTTTGTCATCTAGGATTTGATCGTGAAAGACTATGAGAAGGAAATTTCTCCTTGATGCACCACCAGTTTAAGTGTACATAGACAGGTTAAAACCTGATTAGGAATAGACAAGCTCGAAAATATTTTGATTACTGATCATTGATGCTGAAAAAACCCTCTAAATAGACTAGGTTATAGCTATTAAATTCAGTCCATTCCAGCAGATTGACTCTGAAAACTCGTTTCCAAACTAGGTTTTTAGCTGAAGTAAAAAGCATTAATTTAATGTAACTTAAATTGATCTAGATTAACTCACTCGCCTAATAATACAAACTTTTATAATGATTAGTCGTTTAACCAAGTCTGATAACTATGAGCTCATCTAGTGCGGGAGGAGAAGATAGAAGGAAGGAATCTTTAGGCGAGACGTACAAAAACAGCTGCAACATTATGGCTGGGACAAGAGTTGAACACGGGATGCAAGTGTGAAACGGTTAATAAAAAAACTTGAATTATACTTCGGAATTGGCACGTCCAATCACTGCTGTGTGATTTTACACAAGAACATGCTATAACGTGGCAAGAGGGAGCATCTTTCTAGTTCAGTTTTCGTTGTGTTCAATAAGCAGACACTATCATTTCATATGTGACTTCGATCTATGGAGAAGTTATGATGTTCTATTAAATAGGGTTTGTAGCAATGGGATCTACAATAAATAGAATTAGTGAAAAGAATGGAGCTCCGGCAAGGGGTGCTCCGGCCAGGAATGGAAAAGGTTGAATTTTAGAAACCACGGGAATGTCCTCTGGACTCATGAAAACCACCTTCGTCCATTATTGACAGGCTTCAGCTTTAGTACAAGTTTCGCACGTTCAGCTTCAACTTCTGCATATTTGAGGCTCATGTCGAAGTAGCGCTCCTGTAAATCTTTTAGCTCTGTCTGAAGTGATGATATCTTACCCTCATATCCATCTCCTTCTACTACTACATCTTCATCCAACAACTTCTTGGGAGCATTTAATGGATCCTTGTACTCCTCGGTTAACAAGCTGAAACATAGGCAGAAATTAAAACATTGTGAATTAGACATAACGTGACAGGGGCGCATAGTTGTCTAAGATGACATTTTGATACTGTCGAATTTCAAATGTTTGTGCAAGCGAAAGCAGAGAGCACTTGTACCAACCTCTTAAGCTGGGCTTTGTACATATCATTTGCCTCCAAAGCCTCAGCTAGTTCATTCTCGAGTAGTTGGATCTTTGACAAAGAATCCAATCCCATACCTGGAGCATTTCCAGTATTAAAATTTGATTTCGTACCGACCTGCATTGGAGAAAGAATTTCAGAAATAAATAACCAACCATGTAGTCCATTATTTCATAGACAATACTTCTAAACTATTTGCCTCCTCTTTTTCATTTGGTGAGAAGTAATGTACAAGCTAATAATTTCCCTGATAAAAAGTTACATTAACTATTCTCAATTGAAAATGAGATATAAATTGTTCGTGCTGACCTGTGTGACATTTAATTCATCAGGAGTAGAAGAATTCATGTCACTGGATTCAGGACCAGAGGGGAGGCTTGCATCACTGAAACTATGTTGATCCTGTTTTGATGCTTTCCTCTGTTCAAGTTCCTCTCCAAGAGCTTGAGCTTTCTTCAGGCACTCCTGCTTCTCCTCTTCGAGGTATCTTATCTTCCTCTGGAATTCACTATTTGCTCTCTTAGCCCGAGCAAGCTCATTTTTCAGCTCAGCATCCTGAGCACCTATTGCTTCTCTTGCGGTTAAATCCCCATCCAGTCGCAAAAGCTTCTCCTCCAGGGCAACTTTACTCCTTTTGCAGTCTTCTAATTCAGACACAGCCCTCTGCATGTCAGAAATCTTCTGCATAGACAGGATTTTCTCGGTCTTCAGTTCCTCGTAATCCCCTGATAACATCTGCAATGAAGCTTCAAGCTTTTGATTCTCAAATTTGACCTCATTAAGCAATCTTTTAAGATCCAGAATCTCGTCCTGAAGAAGTGATGTTTTCTGCAATTGGATCTTAAGGCTGGAAGTTTCCTCTGCAACTTGTTGCCTCGCATATTCAGAAGCTTTAAGTTTTATTTCCAGCCCCTTAACACTGCTTTTATGTTTCTCTTCATTGGATTTGACATCTTCTAACAATTCAAGCAGCTTTTCATGATCAGCCATCAGAACTTCCTGATTTTGTTTGGAAGCATCAAGTTCTTGCATAAGTCCAAGCACTTTAATCTCTGATTCCATCTGGAGGGTACAGAGGTTACTCTCAGATAATTCGAGTTTTCCTTGTAATTCTTGCAGAGAAGCTTCCAGCATAGCTCTACCTGAACGCAGATGAGACACTTCAATCACAGCTTCTGAAGCTGTCCTTTCCTTTTCTCCATGAGTTGCAGATATCTGTTCAGTCAGATGTGCAACCTCTCTTTGAAGATTCTCAACTTCAACTGTCTTCTCCAAGTGCATCTGGTTCAGAAAATTCTCCTCCGTAGCAAGTTTCTCTTTATATTTCTTGTTTTCTTGAAGAAGTGAATCTAGTTCTATACCAAGTGCTTGCTCTTTTGAGGCAATTTCTTGCTGCAGCAATATATACTTTCCTTCAAGAGCTTCTACTTCCTTCGACATATTAGAAAAACACTTTTCTGAATCCCTTAACTCAGCTTCCAGAATTGTACAATGCTCATGTAACTGCATCTTTTGCGTCCTCAGTTCTGCATTTGATTTCTGAAGCACACTGCATTCTTCAATAAGACTTTCAGCTGTAGTTTGTAACTTTGGATTTGCTACTTTCAGATACCCGCACTCTTCTTGAGCTTCTAACCACCGCTTTTGCATGTCCTGCATCTTTTGCCTCGCATCAACCTTTTGTGCCTCCAATTCACTTTCCAGTCTTCTTATCTCTTCTCGGAGACTCATATTACTAGATTCCGAGTTATGCAATTCCTCGCTGGTTGATTCCCTATCATTGGTCAAATATCTTAATTGTGCTTCCAAGCCACATATTCGCTCTGATAACTGTACATTTTCTTTTTCTAGTTCAGACAAGTGAACTTCCATCTCCAATTTGCCACTTTCCAGCTCTGACAACTTCCTTTGTAGGATCTCCTTGGCTGAAGCTTGTGAATCCCTGTTACCACTAAGCTTCGTCATTTCCTTTCGTAAATCATCCAAGCATTTAGAGGTCACCATGCTTTCTCTTAGCGTAACTTCAAGATTTTGCTCCAACTGCCATCTCTCGTTCTGAAGATTAGAAATCTGTGTTTCTAGCTCTGTTTGGGAATGCCTTAGAGCATCTATCTCTTGTTCATTCAAAGAATTAAGCTTATCCATGCCAGATATCTTTTCCAAAAGCTCCTTTTCTAAATCTGTCATCTCAGGTGTAGATTCCATTTGCATGCTTTCTGGTTGGGGACCACAAGTGCTGAAAGTATTTCCCCCTGAATCATAAGCCTCCAAATTGTTCCGGAGCTCATCAGGATTCACCACTTTTGCTCTTACCTCTTTGCTTTGGTGAACTTCATTTTTGAACAAAGCAGATTTTGCTTCAAACAAATCTTTTAGCTGGACAAAACTGTTCAGAATAGACTTTGCTCTCTCTTTTTGATTAAACAAATCTGTATCATTTGAAATGACAGGTTTATCAAAAGCAGTACTACATTCTCCATTTATCGGAAAACATGGATCACATTGTTGCTTCTTCACATTGGCTAAGCATGATTGGATGTTCTCCTGCAACTCAGATAATGTTTTAGCCATTTCAGCAGTAGCTTGTGATTCGGAAAGCTTGACGTCTGAACAGATGTCTGCAGGATGGACATTGACCCCAGTTTCCATTCCTTCATAATGTTCTAACTGTTCTTGTAGTGTAGCAATCTCGATTTCCTGTCGCTCTGCTCTTGCATGATATTTACTGAGTTCAGAATCAAGGTAGAGTGTTTTGTCCTTGGAAGCTTGCAGCTGAAGCTCCAGGTCAGCACACCTTTTTCCAAGATCTGCACATTGAATCTGCGAACAATCAGTGGAAAGTTGTTGGCTAATTATTTCCTTCTTACGCATCTCTTCTTCAAGCTTGCATATTTGGGATCTCAATTTTCTAACCTCAGATTCAGAGGTGAAGAGAGAATGATTCCCCAAACATTCATTTGATGAAGGGCTAGTCGAGGCACCATACTTTTCTGACTCTTTGAGCTTAAGTACAAGTTCTAGATTTTCTTCTGTAAGCTCACTGCAATCTTTCTCAAGTTCCTCCATCTTCTGTGTCAGAACTTCAATTTCTTTAATCAGTTCGCGATCATCTCCATTTTGAAATTGAAGAGGATTAAGAGCTTTGAATAACTCTGCTTCCAAATTGGTGATCTTTTCATCCTTGGCAGCTAATTTTTCTCTCCATTCTGCTTCGCAATCCATTAGAGTTTGAGTTTTTAAACTTTGCTCAACCTCAATTGCATGGATTTTGTTCTCAAGAGATCTTTCCGGAGGCTTGATAGTACTTTCTAAATTCTTTTGTGAATCTTGCAGTAGCTGAAACTCCAGCTCCAGGCTCCTGCTGTCCTCTGATTCAGAACCTACAGGTAAACCATCCAATTCCTGCTCAACAGTACTGCCTTCCATACCCGAATCACAAGAGGCCTCTCTTGTATCCTTAGCAAAAGATTTCTTCATTCGTTTGGTCTCCTCACTGTCTTGGACTTCAAGGTGATACTTTCCTGCTTTTTGACTTTTGGATTGAATTTTTGACAGATCTGAAATTTCTATTTTCTGTATTTCTATGGTATCTTCCAGTTCCTGAAGTATGGTAACAAGCTCAATGTTTGACTCTTGGGTTTTCTTTAGCTGTAAAGCCAAGTCAGCATTCGTTTCTTTCCGAAACTTTAATTCATCTTCTATTTCTTTCTGAAAATTATCCATTTCTTTGGCCTGAAACTTCAACTTCTCAGTGGTTGTTTGCTTTGCTACGGATTCCTCCAACAGGATCTTCAATTGTTCAATCTTCTGCCTCGAGCCATCACATTCTCTGTGCGATTCTGAAAGCTGCATTTCAAGACTTGCACAGTGCATTGATTGGTCTGATAAATCCTTCTGCATTTTTTCCATATCAATCATTAATCTACGAGCATTTTGTTCCCACATCCTCGCTTCTGCTCGAAGCTCCTCAATTGCAGCTTCTGCAGCTTCCAGAAGGTCTTTAGATGAATCAGCATTCCGTAAAGGTGATGAGGCAACAGTTCTTGAAACCTGATTAAGACTTTCTCTTTGATTCTGAAGATGGCTTCGTGAAGCTGAATTAAAGGACGAGTGATTTGATCTGGAAGAATCATTAAAAGGATAAGATCCGTAAGAACTGTTCTGGGAGCCAGTTGAATCTTGTCTCCCAACAAGATTGCTGGTGCCAATTAAGTTATTTTGCAGGGAATAATCCAATGAACCCTCCATTGAGTCAAAGCTATAGCGTGATCCTGATGCTGAGAAACTTAATTCCTGTGGCAGCAAGCAAAGCCTTTGTTAACCACACCAAAATAAAATTTAAGAGAACATGCTATAATTGAGATGTTTCAGATGCTGACAAGTACAAGGATCAGACTAGTTCAGTGGTGCTCATTAGAACAGCAACAAGAGGACTCGAAGTTTGTTGAGCATACTTCCCATAGCAAACAGATATCAAGACACAGTTACTTGATTAATTAAAACCAAAGACCTCCAGCTCAAATTGATACCCCAAAGATGTGAACATGTTTCCTGTTTCCTGAGCAACCCAAAGACTCTTTTACAGCAGCCAGGGCAAATCCAAGGCAGTAAGGCGTGTTGGCTAAGCCTGACTCATTGGTTTTAGTCCATGACATCCACAAAAAGTAACACAGGTAGATTTGTGATACATGCACACACGTAGGGAGCATGGTCTTGTGACAGGTATGCTTGAATAAAGCAATAATGACCAGGGTCTCACAGTGGAATTTTGTAAACAAAATACCAGCAGGTATGAATGCCTTAGCTCCATCAGCAACACTTATACTCGTTACTAATAAGTACATAACTAATAAATAATCCCATTTTCAGGAATTTATAAACTGTCCTTAAGCTTCAGATGAAGAGAAAATTATCAGAAAATAATTAAATAATCAAAATAAAAATCCATAATCTCATGGCTGTTCGTATGTAGTTTAAAACTAGGTCACTCACAAGGCTGGCAGCAGATGGCAAAATAATGCTTTAAGTGCAGATGTAACTGTAAAATAGCTTGAGTGGAATGTGAGCGTACCCTACTATGTTCTCCTGTACCAGATGCACTATCCAAATGGTTACTTGATGAGGATCCAACACTCCTGGCGACTGAACCATCAGAAACATCAGATTTGTTTTCCATGTCAATGTAGTCAACAGCAATCACATCCTCTGCATATGAACCTGGCTCTTCAAACTGCTCCTCCCTTTAAAAGAGTCCCAAACTCATTCAAAACACATAATAAATCTAATGCCGTGAAACCACAAGTTTTGAACTGAATAGCATACCTGGGTTTTGCTCTTGGTGTCAGGCACTGAATTCTAACCTGCAAACCAGAAGAACCAAAACGTTTTACACCAGTGATAGATTAGCAGTCTGGAATTTCAAGAACCACGCAAGGAAAACAACGTGCTCTCAACATACAATCAAAATTGCATAATCTAGTGGAAACATAACTTGATATTCAATCTGATCTTTTATGTCAAGAAGCACACGGATAAAAAACAGTTAACTTGTCCTTATTTCATCGAGATTCCGATAACGCATTACAAGATATCTAACCCCTTAGCAGTAAGTTTCACCAATGTGTTTGCATTACCAGATCTTGTTCATTTCTCCATGTCCTTTTACCAAAACTTGTAGAGGGAAACAGGGATTTCATTAAAAACTCTGTGATGGTTAAAAATAAAAACAACTTTGCTTTCGCACGAAGAAATTGCCAGTCACAAAATAGCAAAAAATCCACAGCAACTCACTAGTAAAATGGTTCCATGGTTACACTTTTTCAACGGCAACGAAACAGGAACAGCAGTTTCTGCATTCCTATAACTCCCCAAATTAACCGTAGCCTCTCCAAGGATGCCCGATCTCGACGATCCCTGACAAAACAACACCATCATCCCAGTTCAATCAGATCATACATTAACAAACACTTAATCACATCAATGCCACTAACTAAATTAAACATCAGAATAATCAATTCATCATACCATGGAAACAACAAACTTGAAGAGACAATCATCAATCTCTTTCTCCGAAACCGGAATGGACTCCGTCAAACTCTCCGTCCAACGACAAGTTCCGTTCCTCACCGACCCTTTCCCAGATTTGGACAGCGTCTTTCCAGTTTCTACTGAAATTATGTACACAAAAAGCCTGTCCCATCCTTTTGGTACCTGGATTTTCCAAATTTACCACAACCCCAAAAAAAAAAAAACGCTAAAACTTAACAACAGTTAAGTGGATCTCCTCAATTTAACAGCAGAATACAAAACTTAAAAAAAAGCAAGAAAAAAAGAGAGAGCGACCTGAAGAGCCTGGAAGCTGGAGAACTTGAAGTCAAGTGTGCCTCCAAATTTATCTGACTTGTGTTTGTGTAGCCTGAACATTTTTTTTTCTTTGATTTTTCTTCGATTTTCTTAATTCAGTTTCTGTTGAAATGCGCATCCATGGCAGTTGAAAATGTTATAAAAAGTTTGACGGACGCGGGGGGGAGTAAAGGGCACGAACAGAGAGAGGACTATAGACTATGGAGTGGTGAGTGAGCGTTTAAAAAATAAACATTGGTTTGGTATGATTCTAAACTGAGAAATAAACTGAGAACCAAGACGGCCATTTAAAAATAAAAATCAATTCTTCAAGGAAAATGGTATAGTTGTTTTTTATTTTTTTCCATTTAATTGTATTAAATTTTGATAAAAATGAAGTTGAATCAAACCGGATGGTCAGTTTTTATTTTTATTCAGTTCAATAAATATTAAAATATTTAAAAAAATCAATTTAATTATATTTTTAATCAAATCAAACTATTCATTTAAATTCATATTCATTCCTATTTATTTTATTTTATTTTATTTTTATTAATGTGAGTGTTTGAATCAGTTTGTGTGTATCTCAACTCATCCTACGGATTCTAAAATTAACGATCATATAAGCCTCCAATAATCTAAAACTTGTAAAATTCAAACTGATGACTTCTAAAAAAACAAATCAAGAGCCTCATCAGTTTATTAAGCTACACCTTGAGAGTTTATTCATTCTTATTTATTGGTTTGATATGTTATGAATGTTTGCATTGTATTTAATGCTGTGACCCTTGTATGGTTCTGTATTTATTATTTCCTGCTTCATTTTTATTTTTTTTTGTTTATCAACCAAATTATATTTTGGAACCGGTTTATGTTCACTGGGGTTAAACTCCTCTTCAGGAAAAAAAAAAAAAAGATCAGTTATGTTGGAATTAATAAATGGATTTAAGAGGAATTGTGTTTGTTCTTTTGGGATTGAATTTCGGTTGACCGTATGGAGAATATATGTATTTATCAACCATGCTATTCCTCGTCATTTTTTTTATGGATTTTCTAACAGCCTAAGCACTTGTTTGTGAAAATATTAAATAACTTTTTTTTTATTAATGTAAGGTGTTCAGGTTAGCTTACGTGCACCGCGACTATTTCTCGCGGTCCACTGAACACCCTGCAAGTCCAGTAAACAAATAAGACATCACGGGGGTAATAGGAATATATATAAAAAATCAAACTTGAAAAGGCAAAAGGAGATAACCCCCACACACCGCTGAAGCACAACACTCAAGCGTAATATTAAATAACTTTATCTTGCCTAGATACAAGTTAATTTGGCGAAATTGTTTTACTGTTATATGTTATTATATATCTGATGTGATAATTGTAAGGTCCCAAAAATATACATCAAATTAAAGTTTTGCTTTAAATAGCTTATTGAATATATATGAAAAACTACACAAGTGTTAGTGCCGCACATTCCTAAATATCTATATAAATATTCAGGATATTTATAAAATATTTCATTAAATATTTATCTTAAAAAAAATTTATATCCACGAAGTTTCATTTATCTAGACTATACATGTATATATATATAATAAAAAAATCAGAACTCATATCTCAAGACCTAAACAATGTTTAAGAAACATACAAGATAATACTTATCTCGTATAAATATTATAATTATTTAAGTTTTATAATGTTTTTCTTGTATATATTATTAAAATTGCTGAATTTTTCAGATTTAGTTCTATCCGCTCATAAAGAACACTCCCAATCTTTCTCCTGGGAATATTTTACAGTCTCATCACTTATATTGTTCATACACAGCAACAACAAAGCCTTATTACTGTTTATACTGAAAAATAAAATCACAGTTTTGCAGGACTTAAGCTCGTCTACGTGTTTACGCACGTATGAATTCGTTCACGCTCTCTTTCCTCTGTATTTTTTTTTCTTATGGAGGAATATTTTGAATTGATTTTGGAATTGGGATTGAACTCCGTGCAAGAATCACGGGATTGAAGAACTCATAATTCCTGGAGTTGAATTTTGGTTGACGCGGTGGAGAAAATATGTAATTATTAACCACTAAACTATTCCTTCAAGTCATTACTTCTCTTTAGGAACTCTCTAGTTAGTTACCTAAGTACTTGTTTATGGAATTATTAAATAACTTTATCTTACCTGGATGCGTGTTT
>Ga0325402_1004408_pt1 | contig 12947 bp, 4 predicted proteins | sample PopdelMetagenome_22_FD_207212 | JGI IMG/M metagenome (GOLD analysis project Ga0325402, IMG submission 207212) | Populus deltoides microbial communities from Bellville, Georgia, United States - Xylem-PdKOR-R3 | ecosystem: Host-associated > Plants > Phyllosphere > Stem > Wood/Secondary xylem... | reverse complement strand
GACTGAATAAAGTAAAAAAAAAACTATATAGAATAATTTAACAAAATAAAATAAAATCTATTTCATTAATTTATTTAACTTGTAGTTTAACCGAATAAAAACTGAACGTTACTGTATTATTTTCAATAAAAAAAACTTGTGTATATCATAAAATTTTCTCAATTTTATATAATATTATGATAATACATAATTATATAATACATGTGTCAAATATACAACATTAATGTTGTTTTATGAATTAAACCCTAGTCAATATTCATAATAAAAACATATCTTATAATGGTATTGTAGCTTCACAGTATCCGTTTTCATCTATGGTAAAATTTATGTGTTTCATTTTTGTCCATGCTTTATTAAAAGAAAAACTATGGCAAAGGTGTTTATGGTTTTTTCATGATCTATATACAGTGAAAGCATGTTTTAATCTTATAAAAGATAAAAGAAAGTTAAGTTTTTTTCTTTGAGGGTGTTTTGATATTTTCACAAGAGTATTCTGTGTAATTAATATATTCATGAGGGTGTTTTGGTATTTTTCACATTTTCTTTTCAATTTTTTATTCTAAAATCCGTTGATGTGTGTTTCAAGCATTTTGGAGAGTGGGTGGCGTTCGTGTCATTTAGGTGATGATGATGGTGATAATTGTGATAATAATATTTATGATAATGATCATCATCATCATCATCATAATAGTAATAATAACAACAACAATAATAGTTTATTATGATGGTAATAGTGGTTATGATATCCATAATTGTGGTGATAATGGTAATAATAATTATTATTATTATAATAATAATATTGGTGGTGATGGTGGTGATGCTGATAGTATTAATGCTATTAATAGTATTGTAATAGTAATAATAATGATGATAAGAATAAAAATAATAGTAATATTAATTGCAATGGTGATGATAATAATTATGAAAATAGTATTAACCATAATAATAATAATGATAATAATAATGGTAACAAGGATAATAATACTAATAATAACGATAATGATATTACTTATTGATAATAACAGTGATGATGACAGCTGTAATGCTAGTGACAGTAGTAGTGATGATAATAATAACGATGGAATACTAATGGTGATAATTCATCATTTGACATTAGATTTGTTAGGAATTGAGTTTCACCACTTTTCCATGTATGGTATTTTCGATCTGATATCTCGGGTTACTGGTTTGAAAAGTTTAATTGGAAACTCGTATCAGGCAAAGATCAAAGATAAGAGATTTCGAGATTCATCTTCTTGTCCGGGTTTATAGCATTGCAAAAAAATCTATGTGCTCTTGATAATTCTTTTCTGCATTTTTAAAAACATGGTTTGGCTCGTGGTAGAGTGTAAACAAATGAACTAGTACACTTTCTATGTATTGTTGTTTATCGTTGTTTAGATAACACTTTTTTTATCTATTATTATTGAATTATTTTTAAATTAAAATTAAAAATAATATGGATCAAACACCTTTATTCAAAGTTACTAAATTTATGCAACAATCACTTTCTTTATTGTATTAAAATTTCTAAAAACCAACAAATCTTAATATTTAGAAATTTTCCTAAACAAATATATACCAAATGTATTTGTGATTTGAGTATTTTTTTAAACATAGAAATTGACGAAGTCATGAAATCTTCATATTGGATTATGCTTTTCACGGGTTGCGATTTTAAGCCAGAGAAGTAACCGGCTTCACTACTGGTCAATAAGATTTTCCTGCAAAACAAGTCTCATGTCGAAACAAGAGGTCCTTTAATACTTAATAAAATACATGAGGGAGACAATGTACATGAAAGTAAAGAATGCAGGAGAGTATATTTGTGAATGTTGGATTGGGTGTTTTATGTAAACTTGTTGAATGGTTGTTGGTGGTTTCTAAAATTGTTGTCTGGTTGCTTGTGTTTCTGGAAGTATTGGGTGGTTGCTCATGGTTATTGGGTTGGATGGTTTCTTTTGATTACTAGATCGAGACCTAAATAATTTTTCAGGGTCGAGCCAGCCAAAATAAATTGAAAAGCAATTTGTTTGGGTTGTGGCCCAAAGGGATTGAAGGTAGTCATTTTGGTTTGCTGGCTTAAATAGGTTATTTAATTATTATTATTTTAAATTTTAACAAATTTATCGTGCCATCATTTATCTTTTAAAAAACATGTTGTTTGGAAGACTTTACCGAAAAAAGTAGGGGATATAAAATACTTATTGTTTTTATATTAGTGATGTTACTTGCTTTTGTTAATGTACATGCATGAGAGTTCTCTTAATTGCTTTTCATCATTTATGCGAAGAGAAGAGATTTAGTCAATTTTATGTGTTCCTCCTAGAATAGAGAACATTATTACTTAAAGTGGAGAATATTTTATGTGAAAACAACTTTAAAGTATTGTGTAAAGAGATATTGGAGAAGTGGAGATTTCACCAGAGATCTCACTTGGAGATCTTTATTGGAGACATCGGAAACACATTTAAAGACATAGAGACTTCGCTTAGAGATGTGGAGATTTCAATAGAGATATGAAGATCTCATTATGAAAATTTTTTATTAAAGACATGGAGATATGTTTTGGAGACACGAAGATCTTACTTTGAAGATTTTTATTAAAGACATGGAAACATAGAGAAATATTACTACTTTTATTCAAAAGTTCAAAAAATAATGGGGATACAATTTCTAAAAATTATTTAATATCAAACAGTCCATCACATGAATTTTTTTCAGTTTGTTCAAATTCTTTTTTTTTCTTCATAAATTATTAGAGGTATCCTTTAAAGATCAATTTTCCCTCTTCTTTTTCAGGGTATGATATTCCTCAATGTTGCGATCGTGGTCATGGTAAAAATAACATGATTTATTAGGGTTCTTTATATTTGTGCCGCTCTTTTTCGGGGTAGGTATCATTTCCTTGATTAGTAGCCAACACTTTAATATATGTAGTGATAAAAGGTGTGGTTAGGAGCTCGAAGAATGTTGGGCGATTAGGAATTGATCTCTCGATGCTCTTTTTGGATGCCCTAGCAGGAGATCGATAACACTGAAGAGATTTTGCTCTCTCTAGAAATGATGGCGTCCCTATTTGGCAACATTTGCTTCTTAAACAATAATAAGAATAGACATACATTAAATTGATTGAATAAAATAAAAAGAAAAAAATAGTATGCTAGACTGCACATATTAGAAATATTATTTAAAAATAAAAAAACTTATTTTAAAAAATAAAATTCATCTATACAAAAGATAAAAAAAATAGATAAATAAGAAAAATCTCGTAAAAAATTAAATGCATAATAAAAAAATTCATCAATTAAAAGAGGCTCTCTAAAAAAAATAAAAAAGGGTACTCATCTAAATATAAATATTTAAAAAATATATAAAAAAAGCATTAATTTAAAAAAATAAAAAAAAAAGCCAGGTGCGATAGCTAACGTGTCTTCTCGAAACTTTTGGCACGTCATCTATGTTTGATATTTTTTCATTCTGGTCCTTGTTCTTTCAATTCTTTCACTGACTAAGAAATTAAAAATAATTGGCCTTCAATTAGGATTAAATAGTTAAAAATTAAACTATTTTTGTGTATGAATCCAAAAAATAAATACTCTACTTTTTTTTGTTAACGAATCACATCATGTGCTAGGACACGGCAACAATTGCAGGGAAAACTTGATAATAAAGGATGGATTGATTTGCTGAATGAAGAAGGTTGCTGGCTTTTCTTTTCCTTTTGCCTTTTTATCAGTCTTTTTATAAATTGATAATAAATATCGTTAGGTGGGTGAATTGGACTTGCCCCTCATCTGATGACCCCACTCAAAATAATCATGATCCTAATCTTAGTGAGTTGAATAATCATTTGGCTCTTCAATGATTAAATTTTTTTTTTTGGGGTAATGCTGATTTTAATATCATTTTCATCTATCAATTTGGTCAGGTGGGTCCTTGTCGCTGACATTTTTCTTTGGATGATTGGAGACTTTTTTGACCTTCATCCATGTATGTATGGGTTTTAACAAGCAGTGAGAAAAATAGTTGACATTTTTTCTGCTTTTGACATTAAATATATAAAGTTAAAAGGTATTGGAATACACTTTTTTTTATATATCCATTGATGGATAATAATAGTAATTTACAGTATTGGTTTTTTTTTTTGGAATTTTGAGCCTTTTTTTTCCTTTTAAGTATTGGTTTTTTTTAATTTATTTCTTATATGATGTGTTTATAGAGATTTAGAGTTAATAATTTATTTTAATTTGTTTCTTATATAGTTATCGCAATACTAAAAATATATCCTAGCATCAAGTTGGTATAAAAAAAATCTCGATATTGCAATATAATCTATTTTTAAAAACATTTAGCGAAACAAAAAATGATTTAGAAAAAAAACTAGGATAGTGAACTTTGTGAAGTTAATGACCCTGTTTGCGAGTTTGGCGAGGTAATCCTGATTGCCCCGGTTCGCGGGTTTTGTGGGGTATCTTTTTTTTCTCCTAATTGAACTTGATTATATAATCATCTATTTTTCTTTTTATCATATAGTTAAAAAATAGTTTCAGAAAAAAAACATGTTGCTATATTTTAGAAAATCCATAGACCTGTTGACGGGTTTAACTTTTCTGTTTTTTTTTAAATTATTTTTTTATTTCATCCTTCGATATTAGGTTGAGTGAGAATTGAGTTTTATAATTTATTTTGTTTTGCTTTTTAAGAGGTTATAATATTCTTAAAAAAAAAGTCTTAGAATTGGTTTGATGCTTAATTTTACGAACATCTATTTTTATTATCATATAGTTAAATAAACAATAATTTAGGGGAAAAAACAGGTTATTAATCCCAATGGAGTCCATTATCAAGTTTGCGAGTTTGAAATGTTGACCCGGGTTACCCGATTCATGGGTTTAGCAGGTTTACCCATCAAACCTGATATTTTTTTTAAGATTTTGGTCCTTTAATTTTTCTAATTGTCTTTTGTTTTCACTCTTTTTTAATATTGGATTGTTTGGGAAATGAAATTCATGGTTTATTTTTTTCTACTTTTTAGAAGGTTATCACGATCTCAAATAAATATTTTTTTAGGGTTAATGCTCAATTTTGCAAGTATCTAATGTTATCATAAAATTAAATAAAAATAAGTTACAAAAACAACAAATTTATTAAACTCATTGAAGTCCATGACCTAGGTTACAAGGCGACCGAGGTCGATTTCATTTGGTATCGTCTCAACATTTTAAAAAAATTATTATCTTAAAGTTTTTTTAAAAGATATATCATGTTTTTACCGGTCATCCAAGTTGTATTTAGACCCATTAAATTGAATGATTCACTTTGGATCAACTCCCACGTGATTTAATTCAAAACTCGAGTCAGGTTGGCAGGTTTCAAGATCAAACCGCTTGATTGGATTTAATGACACTACAAAAAAAACTCCCACGTGATGTAATTCAAACTCGAGTTAGATTGACAGGTTTCAAGATCAAACTACTCTTAACATTTTTTTAAGTTTAGAAAAAGAATAGTCTGATCCACAGTGCAATGCAAGCAAATGTATAAAAACAAGAATGTGTTACATAAGCTCGTATATTTACATTGCCTATAGTTAGATTATTGGGGAATTACAAAATTGTCAAGAAAAGTGATAAATTGATAGTTGGAGGGTTAGACTTCAGTTTTTATCTGAAAAATGACAGTAACTAGATAATTAACTCACATTACATAATTGGTTGGAGAAAAAATTAAACTTAAAAAAATTTCAAAGTTGTAAAGAATTTCTAGGCAGTGCCATTAAATTTGGCTTAAATCAATTTTAAAATCTTCTCATCAAACTCATCTTTTAGTCCAGATTTTAAATTAAATTGTATAAGAGTTATCCCGGAATGATTCAATTGACCTAATGAGTTTAAAGTGACCCAAATAACCAGTAAAAAGTGTAATTTAACTTTTTTTTAAAAATTTCAAGATGACATATTTTTTTAAAAAAATATTGATACGTCAATATATTAGATTGACCTGAGTTTTGCGGCTTAACCCACTAAACCCACTACCCGGGTTATGGACTCCACTTTTAATATAAAAAAATTTAAACTACTTTTTATCTAATTATATGATAACAAAATAAATGTTTGTAAAATCAACCACTAACTTGATGTTGGGAAAAATCATGGTGTTTGTTTGAAACCGCAATAAATATATAAAAAGCAAACCAAAATAAATTATGAATGTCAATTCAAAATCAACCGAAAGTTGAAGGATGAAATTGAAAAAAAGTCAATAAATATTCAAAAATGAATGATGATATTGGGAAAAATCAAAGGAAAAAAACAAAAAAAAAGGCTAAATGGACTGAACTACATGGTCCAATACGCCTCGACCTTCTTTATTTATTTTCTTTTTTATCATCCACCCTTTGTTTTTTGAAAACATATATAGTAGGTGATATGTTGTATGTTTTTATAGATTCTGACCACCACAAGTGGCTGGAAAGTCAAGCTTCCGACTTATAGGTAAAAAAAAAAACCAATTTCAAATAGTTTTCAATTAAAAACATCTAAGAAACATCCTAGGGATCTCAATAAATTCATTTTTTTAATCTTAAATTAGCATTTAATCAGTTAAAAATGAAAAATCATTTTAATCCATTTTTTTTATGTGATCTACTTTTTTTCAACAAGATAAATAAATAAAAAAGATCTAAAAAGAACTCTCATTGTCAAATAGGACCAGTTAACAGAAATTGATCATTCTCTAACTTTCTCTCTTTTTTTTTTTTGTGTTTTCAGCAACTTTCCCTTTTTTGTCACAATCACAAGGCCTAAATATGAACAAAATAAAATTTAGAACAAAACCTCTCAATTCCCAAACTAAATAGACCACAAAGAAAATTAAACAAAGTCCTAAGACACAAAGGTGCTAACATAATTTTTTTAATAAAAGATCCTTTTTTATTTTTTTTAATTGTGGTCCCTTGATTTTTTTTACTTTTCTTAAATAATAAAATTAGATTCATTTTCAAGAAATTGAGCATCAACCTAATAGCGAGACTTTTTTAAAATCGAGATAACGAAAAAAAATGAAACAAATTATTAACCTCAAACCTCAATAAACACAACATTGAAGCATCAAATTGAAAAGAAAAAAAAATTGATGATCAAAGGCATAAAAAAAATAAAGATGACCAAAGCTAAAACCATATGTTTTCTTTTTTAAATGCCTCATATTGTTTTTTTCAATTTTGGTCCCCTCATTTTTAATCTCTTGCAAATAATAAAATCAAATATATATATATATATATATATATATATATATATATATATATATATATATTTTTGTGAAACTTAGCACTAACACCATGTGAGGATGTTTTTCTAAGATAGCGCTAAGCATATCAAAAGTGAATCAAAATAAATTATCAATCCTAAATCCCAATCAACACAACATTAAAGGATAAAATAAAAAAAAAGATAAAAAAAGGTGTAAAACAAAAAACAATGAAGCAACATTGTATGAATCTATGGTGTTTTGCCTTTTAATACACAATGATTGTATAATGCTTTTCAATTTTTAACTAGATGTAGACTTGCACTACACCACATGGCCATATTATTATTATTATTATTATTATTATTATTATTATTATTATTGCTTAAAATGATGTTCAGGTGATGGAAACATTTTAAAGAATAAAGAAAAATATGTGACACGAGTTATAGACCCAACTGGGTTAAATAAATTGATTTTATTTTAATTAGATGATAAAACAAATAGGCAATGGCAACAAATGGATCGAAAAACATTATCACGATAATTTGAAGAAAAGTTTTTTTAAAAAAGGTGAAAAACGGTATAGCTCAATTATCAACCAATTAAATACAAAATGATAAAATTAGGTGAAAATAGAACAAAGAAAATTGGCATAAGTCAACTCAAGTTAGCATGACAAATCTATAACCCGGGTAATATAGACTAAGTCAACATGGGTTAACCCGCCAAACTCTTGGCATAAATTATGAGATTATGATAACTTAATAGAAAAGAAAATGAAGAAAAATTACAATGCCTATTTTTTTTAAGAGGAAAACAATGTCGAATGATGAAATTAAAAAAATAAGTAAAAAAATATCAACCCACTTTAACTTCTAAAACTCGTGATCCGGATCATTAGATCAAAAGCACCCTATCTTAAAAAAAAACCATGATGTCTAATTCCCAACCAATCAAATATTGAAGAATGAAATTGTAAAAAGAAAATCAATTATACAAAAGAATCCAAAATAGACAATAACAATTAAACAATGAAGAACTAGATTGAAATAAAAAAAAAAATAGAAAACAACTACAATTTTTTTATTGAAGGGTGAAATTGAAAAGATAAATCAATTTAAAAAAAAGGACAACAAAACAATTAAAAGAATAAGGATCAAATTAAAAAAAATAGCTTATCACAAATTAGGATTGAATGATGAAATTGAAAACAAATCAAAATTTTACAAAAGGGCAAAGAACAAAAATTAAAAATCAAAAATCAAAAGAATACGGACCAAAGTTGAAGTCTCAATAAGTAAGAGGACAAGTCTGAAATTTTGAATGCTTAACATGAATTTCAAGGAGAGGAGGGAGAAAAGAGAAAAATAAAAAGAAAGCATTATTGTTAACAAACCGCCCCACTACTGTTGCTTTACGCGGCCCCAATAAGGAGAAGATATCACGATGATTCAATAAACACCGTAGAAGGAAATGTTTTGTTATTGGGATACGCCGTATGCGCCGCTAGAACACCGTGAGAACCTCCTATATGCCAACCATGTTTTTTATTATTATATTTTATATTTATTGAAATACCAAATTACCCCCATTCAACTTAATTATAACTAAAAAAAACTAGGTTGAAAATTCAAAAAAGCCCTCAAATGCTAGTTTTAGAATATTTGCTTTTAAAGGTATTGCGGTCATTATATTGCACTTTAAAAATATGAAATGACCAAGTTATTTCTGATCAATTTGATAATGACTAGTGGACCTTGTGAAAAGACTACATTACCTCTAATAGTCAATTTAAAGATTTTTTTAAAGGAAGGGCAAAATCATCATTACATTGTTATAATTAACAATGTTTTTCCCTCCTAAATTAGCTTTTGTTAATTTTAATTTTAATTTAATTATAATTTTCCATAGTAGTTCACTTTTGGCCTATAACAAGTCAACTCGTTATCATTTGTGGCAAAGGATAATAAGATTCTAAGAAAAAAAAAGGTTCAATTGAGTCCTTGATATTACTCTTTTTTAGCTTTCTACTTTAAAAATAATAAAACTAGGACTTATATGTCTTAAAATGGTATTTGTTAAGAATCACATAAATGTAAGGGGCACAAATATGTCATTTTCCCTCATATTTATTATTGTCCTTTTCCTTTATATTTATTATTGGATAATGTTATTATCATTTAGTGCAAAGCTAAAAGTACACGGTGAAACCATTCAAGTTCTCTTGTTTTATGTTATGAAATCTCCCCACTTTGATTTCAACTAGATAAATGACTTGTATTTCACTGTGGGTTGAGTTGATTTCTTTAGTAACCTAAAATATAATAATAAAGCATTGCAAGTATGTTTTAAAATAAAAGAAAATTATGTGCCTCAAGTTATAGACCTTAAAGTTAAAGGATAAAGATAAAAAAAATTGAAAAATGAAAAAAAAACCATGATCCAATCTAAGTTAACATGATAAACTTGTGACCTGGATCATGAGGTTGCGATATTTTCATAGAAAGAATATAGAAACAAAAATAAAGAAACTCAATATTTAATAAACTCAAAGTCTAAGGCTAAAATCTAGAAAGAAAATAAGTGTAATAAAAAAATTAATAAAAAAAACTGATATCAACATGGGCTAACATGTCATACCCGCGAACCATGTCATGAAATGGGGTTGACCACATAAAAAACAATAATGAAGCTCAATTCTCAACAATCCAATGCTAAAGGCTAAAAATAAAAAAAAATTAAATGATAAAAAAATAATTTAAAAAATAAGAAACAAATTTGACATATAAAAATAAAATGATGTAAAAGCCTCGAGCAAATTTGAGCTAACATGGCAAATGTGTGGCCTAGACTGCAAGGTCGAGTTATCGTCATAGGAAGAAAATGAAAAAAAAAATAAAGATGTTTAATATTCAATAAATCCAATGTTGAATGATAAAATTGATAAAAAAAATAACATAAAAAAAGAATGATATCAATCTAGTTTACAATTTTATACCTATGACTCAAATCATATGACCGAGATCACAACACTAAATTAATGAAATCCAATTATAAACAAATCAAATATTCAATGATGGAATTAAAAAGAAAAAAAAATTAAAAAAATAACCAAGACATAAAAAAATAATTAAAAGAACAAGAGTCAAATCTGATATAAAAATTAAATTAAATCAAATGATAAAGAATAAAATTGAAAAACAATTAAAAAATAACAATTAAAAGAATAATGATAAAATTTTATATAAATACCAAATAAGACAAAATGCTTAAAGATAGAATGGAAAAAGAAAATGATAAAAAAAGGATTCAAAATAATAAATGGCAATAAAAAGAATAAGAGCCAAAACTTAAATAAGAAGAAAAAAAAAGGACAATTTCTTAATTTTGGTTGGGTTGTCATGTTTTTTTTTTAAGGTAAGAGAGAGAAAAGGAAGGGGGAGAATAAAAATTCAATTGCAGCCTAACCATCTCGAGAAGCCTTACATGCGTTGCCCCCGTTGATGCACCTTCACGTGCACAATCGATAGAGACGATGCTTGCTCGTTTTTTGCTATTAAAAAGCACCACACGCATCACTCAAATGATGCAGATGTTTCCCACATGCTGGTACATACGTAACACACATTAATAACTTTTCTCTTTAAAAAAAATAATTTATCAAAAGATCTAAACACCCCTAACCCTATATGATATTAATGAGAAAACCATGACAAAAGGACAAAAAAGTATCTTGACATAAGCTATAGATTTTTTTGCTTTTAGGGATATCTTAATAAGAAAGATAAAAAACGAAAAATGTTCTAGCCTAAAAAGTTAATGAAATTTAACTTTTAAAGTTATTCTAAACATTACAGTATGTAAATAAAATGTTAAAAGATAGTTCCACTCCATTCAATCTTGTAATGACAAATAAGTTTTGTAAAAAGATAATTTTGCTTTATACGGTTTAAATTGTGAAGGGAGAAATAATAATTATATTGTGAAGATCTACGGTAAATTATTAACGTGTTTGTAATGTATTCTTGATTTGTTTTTATTTTAGCTTTTGCTTTAGGCTCCGTTTGTTTGCTGGAAAATAATTTTTTTTTGGAAAGGGAATTCCGGGAAAATAAATTCCGGAAAAGTGAATTATTTTCTGATGTTTGATAGTGTAATGAAAAATAAGTTGGAAAACACTTTCCAATGTTTGGTTATGTTATAGAAAATGAGCTGAAAAATAACTTATTAATGTTTTATTTTTTTTCAAGTTTATTAAAATAATGGGGAACAAATCTTATAAATTAAAAAGTTGAATGAGAATGAAATTGAAAAAAAAATATAATTTCATAAATTATCTCAAATAAAATAAATAATAATAAAAATAATAAAGAGCAAATCTAAAAAATAAAAAAATTGAAAGATGAAAGATGAAAAAATTAAAATAACAATAATTAACATTTCATAAATCATTTGAAATAAAATAAGTAACAATCAAAAGAATGAGTGTCAAATTTGATAATTAAAAAATTTCAATTAAAAAATGATAAGGAAAAAGCAAATAACAATTATAAAATTAAGGATCAAAATTAAATATAAAAATTAAATTCTAAGGGATGAAATTGAAAAAAAAATATCCAAAATTATATATATATATATATATATATATATATATAGTAATTAAAAGTTTGAGGACCAAATTTGATATAATCAGTAAATAATATGACATTCCTAATTTTTTCACAACTTCCGGAAAGTGTTTTCTGTCCAAAATAAAAGGAAAACACTTTTCTGGAAATCAAGTCAAATTTTCCTTTGACTTGAAAGTGTTTTCCGTTGACAAACTTTCATAATAGTAAAAAAACACAGGAAAATCTGGAAATTAATTTTCTAAAAACCACTTTTCAAAAAACAAACGCAGCCTTAATGTGTTTATGTTTTAAACTTTCATTTAAAAGTCTCCCAATCATGCAATTTGAAATTCCTACAATTCAAATTGTTAGATTAATTTAATTTCAGCATGAATTTATCCCGTTAGGAATATATTGGTTGGGACTTTGATTTGCTTTGATGTTACATGGAATCAAAGATTTCTAAACACATTTTTTCTTTCCCCCTCATTAATTATAACTTACAAGTGAATGGTTAAAAATACCAGTTTCATAAAAAACAAAATAATAAAAAGAATTGAAAAGAGATTATGCAAGAAGGTCCTCTTGTCCTGTATGCCAAAGATTTTATGATTTTTATCAAAATATGAAACATAGATTATATTAAAAAGTTAGGGGTAAATATTTTCGGTTCAGTTTGGTTTTTACTTAAAAAAATAATCAAATCAAAACTTTTATTTTTTTAAAAAAAAGGCTCAGGATCGGCTCATGGAAGAAAGCAGGAACTCATGGAGGCCATTGAATGTTGGAATACAATGAAAATTCCAACTTGATTCATCGTTGTTGAACCGGCTTGACTTGGTCCGCTTCAATTGGTTTAAAACTTTTAAAATCAAAACCAAACCAAAATAATTTTTTTTTATTTTTGTAATTAGTTAATTCAGTTAATGTTTTTTTTATTTTCTTGATTTTTCGGTTTTTTTTCCCTCTAAATAAAGTAATAGAACATAATGAAATTACCATGATGCAAGTCTTGGTCGGTCCATTGAACGTGCACAATATCTACCAATACCATCTCACCTGTTAGCGAACGATAGCTGTCAA
>Ga0325402_1004403_pt1 | contig 12955 bp, 6 predicted proteins | sample PopdelMetagenome_22_FD_207212 | JGI IMG/M metagenome (GOLD analysis project Ga0325402, IMG submission 207212) | Populus deltoides microbial communities from Bellville, Georgia, United States - Xylem-PdKOR-R3 | ecosystem: Host-associated > Plants > Phyllosphere > Stem > Wood/Secondary xylem... | reverse complement strand
CTCAAGATTCAAACTTCAATTATACAGGAAATGACCTCTTAAGATCTTCTGATGGCATCAAATTATGGTGTAATAAGAAATCTTAGGTAGTCTTCTTGTTGTTTGCTGTAGTAGATCAGTTTTTTTTTTAATCTCTTGTATTTCTTTTTGGTTATTCGCTTTATGGCCTTCTCAATATACTCTCGATGATTATCAAAAAAAAAAAAAAACAGGGCACTGTAGCTTGCTATCTAATTGATCTTACTCCAATGAATGACATTGCGAAATGATCAAAATATTAGTATTTTTGTTGTTGTGTGGTATTTCTATATATCCTGCATCAGGGATATAACTAACGTATCTGAATGGCATACATTCTTGCAATTGTGAAAGTGGTTATTACTGTATTTTGCAACTGCATCTTTGTGTTGAAACCATCCTGTTGGGTTGGTTGTCATTAATGTGCAGCAACCATTAATAGACGGCACCATCCATTGACAAATGCAACAACTCCCAAATGTTTAAGGTTGGCAGCTACCATTGTTGAAGAAGAGCTAGAGCTGGTGGCACCATTCTTGCTTATAAATAGGCACTGAGAGAGAGCAGCAAAGTGTTGGGAAAACTAGAAACAAATAACCGGATCAATTCAGCGGAATACAATACACAATTCACAAGTCCCAATCCTTTTCCCTCTTTGTGCAGTAAAAAACAGAATCAAACAATGAACAAATATAATGCAACAATCACACAAATTCACAAGGTCTCTAATTACAAAAACCTTGTTTTGTGCACTCTCCTTGGCAAAGGTTTCTTCCAACATCTTCCAAACTGTATAACAGTCATGTTCTTGAGAAATATGATTAATGGACTTAGAAGATACCCATTTTCTAACATTAGCAGTAGCCTTTCTATTGAGTCCATTCCATTTTGCATCATCCATGTCATCAGGCTTTATTCCTTTACATTCAATCGGCAAAGCCAAATCATTGCAATATAAGTGATCCTCCATCATTGTTTTCCATAGAAAATAATTTGAGGAAGTGAGCTTTATCATACCCGAATCTTCCTTTTCCATTTTAACTGCACAAGAATTCAATCTACACAACCAAATGCTCTGATACCACTTTGTTGGGAAAACTAGGAACAAATAACCGGATCAATTCAACGGAATACAATTCACAATTCACAAGTCCCAATCTGTAATGTTTTGAATTAAAAGAGTTAAGAAAATACAACAAAGCCCTTGGTGGCTTAAAGAGTGGGTATAATTAAATGAGGGGTATTGTAGTAATTGTATAAAGAGATGATATATATAAAAAGGAAGGAAAAAAAAAACAAAAGAAGAGACCTGTAAAATTTTGAGAGAGAACCACAGGAGTGAAGTGAGAAAGAAGAAAGGAAAGGAGTTGGAGGAAATAAGTAAAAAGGGGTAAGATTATGCTTTAATGTGTATAATATGTTTTCTTTAGCTTTAATTTCAGTTTTGATGAATGTTAGGGTTTTGAAAATTTGTGTTTTGAGTTAGTTGATGAATTAAGTTGAATGTTATGGGTTAATTGTTGTGGGTATTTGATTATTTGGATGATTTTGAGAGATTGAATTGAAAGATGATGATTTTGAGTTATGATTTTGTTTGAATAGTGAAATTGTGTTAGGAATTTGGAGAGAAAAGTAGGTTTCTGTTAAAAATTCTGGGTTGGAGGTTGAAGATGACAAAATTTCGGTTTGGTCCCTTAATTTTGGAAAATTATAGTTTAGTCCCCAAACTTTGGAAAATTTACAGATTGGTCCCTGGAGCCTATTCCGGGAATCTGAACAGAATAACATATGAATTATGGACAGAATTATTGTATAGATAAGAGAATTTAACACTTTCAATTTGGTCCTCCAATTTGGCAAAAATTACAATTTGACCCTAAAAATTTGGTAAAATTCCAGAATGGTCCTTGGAGTATAATGAGATGATCTGGACAGAAATGAGGACTAATTATGGTCAGAAATTCAGTATAGTAATGGATTTATGACAATTTCAGTTTAGTCCTTCAATTTGACAAAAGTTGCAATTTGACCCTTAAAAATAGGATAAATTACAGATTGGTCCCTAGCTGTAATATTAAATTTTGCAGATTGGTTTGATGAATAATTGAGGGTTATTTAGTGAATTATTACCAATTTTATTATTTGTTTTATTATGGATTAGATTTCGGAAAAACTGTTAGATTTTTGGGTTTTTGAGAAAATTGACTAGTGAGTTCAAAAACATATAGGATTACGGAATACACCCTTAGTTAAGTGTACTAAATAAGTTAAATATTCTTTCGAGTCGTTCTTGAATATGTCTCCTTTATATTCAGATAATCCTGATATTCTACCGGCAGGACGTCAGTAGGATTTTCTTCGATATCAGCTTTGAGTTTTGTTGCTTTCGAGTCAGGTGAGTGGATAATTTTCCATATGCATGAGAAATATTATAAATATTTGATTTGTTAATATGAATTGGATCATGCTTCTTGATAATATATATGTTGATTATTATCTTTGTTTTGATAAAGCATGATCAATTATTGAATCTGAATTCTTGATATGAACCAGTATATATTTTGAATTGAATTCTGAATTGATAGCTCCTCATTTGATTGATGTCATGAGTTGAGCCCTGAGATATGAATATGTCTGTTTGATTATGATTATGAACCTATGGTATGTCAATCAGAATACCCATGCTAACAGGGTAGTGTTAGTCTTTGTGCACATCGTATCTGAACTCTAGTTGGTCGGGGGAGTCACCAACCTGTGTAGACTGATCATCTCACAGTACGGAGCCTCATGCTCATTGCATTTTGATTTTCTGACGAGTTTTACCATATGATCTTCTTGTTATGGCCAATTTGAGAACAATTCCATAAGAACCTAAAGCCATACTTGTATATATATTTCTCATTGCTGTATTACCTCGTATGTGTATATTGAACGTTATCTACTCACTGAGTTGTTGAACTCACCATCTCATTATTTACCTTTTCAGGCTTATAGCTTGATAGCAGGTCACTTTTGTTGAACCTTCAGAACCTGCTCTTTGGTTGTACTTTGTACATTTTCCTTTATGTCTAGTTAGTGCTAAAAAACTATGAAATTGTATTAACTCTTGTATTAAGACAATTTAATTATATTATGAAGTTAATTTTGTTGTTACTGCTGCGTTGAACTCTGATTGACTTATTTGAAGAATAAGTTTTTGTGTAAGTTTGGGTTCGCATAGGTATGGAACCTTGGAGGGGAACCTTGCCTATGTGCCGGTCATGGATCCGGGATTCGGGTCGTGACACAATCCTTTTCCCTCTTTGTGCAGTAAAAAACAGAATCAAACAATGAACAAATATAATGCAACAATCACACAAATCAACGCTAAGATTTTTACGTGGAAAACCCGATGCGAGAAAAACCATGGGACCGTAGTCCACCTAAAAACTTCCACTATCACAAATAATGGGTTCACAATAGTTCTTCCTCAGATTCAACTAAGGGCTACAACATATATATCATCAAGAACTACTTATTCTCGGATTACAGCAAGATTAAAGGAGAATTATTTGAGAAAAACTCACAATACTGACAGCCCTGTTTTCTGTCAAAACGGCCAGCTTCCACACCACCAATCTTCGATCCAACCGTCCAGAATGAAGAAGAATGTGTCTAGAAGCTGCTGTCAAAATCTCAGCCCGATCCAACGGTGAACGAGCTGGAAATCAAAGAAAGAACACATGCTGCTCTGCTGCCTCTTCTTCTTTTCTTTCTCTTGGTTTTCTTCTCCTCTCTTGTTCAAAATTGCTACTGCGTCTACAGTAGCCGACCATTTGATTTTAATTCCAAGAGACAGCAGCTGTCTCTTGACAATTAATGTGGTGGTCCCACCATCACATGGTGTGGACCACACACAACACAAAGTTTACAAGAGAGTGGCTGCAATGGCTGCTGCCATTGCAGCAGCTGCAAGTATGGGAGTTGAGTAGAGTGAAGTGATTCTTCTCTTCCATGTGTGTTGCAACCCTTTCTCTATTTATCTCTAATAATATGAACCTTTCATGTAAATGTAGGCTTTACCGAACCACGTTAAATATTATGTCTCAGTGTGCTTAGCCTCCAATGAGCAACTATCAAAACACCACCGGTCCGTGCAAGGGAAAGCCAGAATCCCCAACACATCCCTCATTACATTCTTTTCTGCACCTGAATCCATGCAAGTCTTGTTGGTTTTGTGTTGACTAGAAACAAACTTAGAAGTAATCAACTAAGTTTGTGTAGTTGCTTCTTTGCTCCTATCGAGGTTTTCATAATCTGATTGCTGTTGATTCTCTTCTATGTTGTTGCGGTTGCTGCTGTTTTTAGCCTGGCTTATAAACTCCAACCTGCTTTATAATTTATTGACGAGGTTGACAGTTTTCTAGGGCAGCAAGTGCTGCATTTGTGCGGTCTTCTTATGCAGTGACTTGCATAATATCAAAAGTGTGATTTATTCATGGCCTGGCCTGGCCAGACTCAGTGATAATATCTTACAAAAAATTATTTTAATGCTTTAGAGCATTGTTTGTACCCGTTGAGATTGTTTTATTACACTTTTTAATAGTCATTCATGTCTTACAAGTTACCAGAATTACTCTATTTTACTTGCAAATATTGTTGCTGTTGTGATAAGAGAGTCTGTCAGTCAAGTGTTCTTTTAAATTTACAAGAATTGTTTCAATCTGTTCATAACTCTATAACTTTCAAAATATTCCCAGAAACAGAGATGGATTTAAGTGATCAAGAATAACAAAATGGACACATAAAAAAGGACCCAAAACATAAATGATTTTATAGTTAAAGAAAGACTTTGGTGAAGAGCACAGAAATGAGATGAAGAAATTGCTGAATGGAAATGGAAGAGAAACAGAAAGAAAGAGAGAGATTGTGATTCTTTCTCAGGCACCAAGGCCATTGTCCCAGTCAGACATGCAGAGAGTTCTTGGCACATCAACTAAGACTAGGGTTAGTGTAAATGGGTACAGTAGGTCAAGCTCATATTCACCTGGGTGGCCAAGGCAGTCAGATGACTATCAGGTTCAAGCCACAACTAATGAGCTCTCTAAACTATTAGTATCTCAAATCTTAAATCTTAAGTTGGATAATCAGGACCCTTGAAATATTCATCTTTTTTTTTCTTAATATAAGGCCAAGAGAAATTGTATTTTAAATTATTTTCCCTATTTTGAAATGTTCTAAGTAGAATATGTTGTTTTTAAGCGACTCAGAATTGCAGACTTGTTGTAGCATAGAGCTCTTAACATGGTATTAATACACATCTTTTCTTTTGCTTTAGATATAAACTTACCAATCATCAATGTTGACTGATTTTGGCTCTGTGTAAGAGTTGCGGAACATTGTTTGTACCTGTTGAGATGGGTTTGTTACACTTTTTAATAGTTATTTATGACTTCCAAGTTATCAGAATTACTCTATTTTGCTTGCAAATATTGCTGTTGTTATGAGAACTGAATCTATCAGTCAAGTGTTGTTCTTTTAAATTTATAAGAATTGTTTTAATTTGCTTGCACACCTGTAGGTTTGTAGAGCAATTTGTTCATAACTCTATAAATCTCAAAATACTCCCAGAAAGGGAGATTGATTTAAGTGATCAAGAATAAGGAAATGTTCATAACTCTATAAAACATAAATGATTTTATAGTTAACACAAACTATTGCTTGCTTGACCTATTACATACATAGAATCTTCTTCGTAGAAGTAACACCTAATTAACCTTGAATGAAAAAAAAGAGAGAAGAAAAAGTAAAATCCACTTGATACCTTGAATCCAATATCATGATATATCTGCCACTCTAGCGTTGTTTCAATGTCATATCCACTTGATATCCTAAAATACTTCAAATAAATTATATTAGGATATCATAACATAACATAAACTTTGAACATAAAATTTGAAAATTCAAATGCTCGCAAAACTTACTTGAAAATATCAATTGCATTATTTAGTTTCTTCTAGCACCATATCTGCCAACATTCTTCTTTGTTTTTTTGCTATTGAGATTCCATTTATCTTCAACCGTCCAAAGAAACCATGAAGGTTTTTTTGTTCTAAACACAACGTATCCCGTAGCAACTCCAAACACAAACCCACATCCATACCCCATTGTCACAGCTTTCCATCCAAATCCTTCTCCAAACAATGTTGAATCATCTTCTTCATTAAAGCTTGATGGCGACAATGATCGTGCCTCATCATCGTAGCATTCTTTTAGGACTTGAAATCCACATAAACCCAAGTTTCCTTCAAATAAGTTTGCATCAAAGGTGTTGAATTGCGCTCCACTTGGTATGGGCCCCTCGAGTTGATTATGTGAAAGGTTTAGGATTGCAAGAAATGTTAAACCCTCCAATTGTATTGGAATCCATCCAGTAAGCAAATTTGAAGATAGATCTAATGATTCCAAATTGGTCAAATTTCCTAATGATGATTGGATATGACCTGTAAGAGAATTATGAGAAAGGTTGAGTTGTTGGAGTGCTTTAAGTTTTTCGATCACCTTTGGAATCTCTCCAGTGAAATTGTTATTTGACAAATCGAGTACTCTGATGGTACTTTGGATCTTCATAAACTTCGTTTTTACACCTTTCCATATCATTTCTATGGAATACACATAACTAGAGTAATTTATTGCCCCCATGTAAATCATGTTTTGATCCAAGGTCATCATTGCTTCAAGACTATTAATATAACCTGTTGGCAACGACTCATTAAAATTATTGTCAGAGATATCAAAAATCTGTAATTTAGAGAAGGAATTATATGTAGTCGGACCTTTCACAAAACCTTGGAGTTTATTGGATTTTAGGACAAGAATTTGAAGCTTTGGAAGCGTTTCTAGAAAGTAGGGAAATGTATCCTCAATTTTATTGTTGCCAAGATCAAGAACTTCCAACAATGTGCAGCTGATGATAGACGGTGGTATTTTCCCTTCTAATTCATTTCCATTGAGGTTGAGATATTCCAAGCTATTATTCTTTGAAAATATTGAAGGGATGGTGCCTTGAAGATTGTTCATGCCTAGATGCAATACGGAGAGCATGTTGCTGAAGTTCCCCAAACATAGTGGCATAGAACCACTCAAGCTGTTGTTGGACAAGTCCAGGAGCCGAAGGAATCTCAGCTTGCAAATAGAAGAAGAAATCTCACCTGTCAATTTACTATTGGACGCAAGAATAAGGACTTCCAAGTTCTCTTGTTTGAAAATCGAACTTGGGATCGGACCATGCAAGTGGTTATTGCTCAAATCTAGGTATACCAATGAATCGTGTTGGAGTTCACTTATATTGCCTATGAGATTATTGTTATGAAGGTCAAGATATTGTAAAGAAGGAAGAGCAAACAAAAAGGATGGTATTGTTCCATTGAACAAGTTACCATATAAACTTAGAGTCCTTAGATTTAAAAGGCTACCCAAAGAATCTGGAATCTGACCCATAAATTTATTGGAATCGAGTTTCAGGTAACGGAGTTGTACAAGGTTTCCAAGTAATGATGGGATTTCACCTATAAAATTGTTACTTGAGAAGTCTAAAAGGATGAGCTGTGTGAGATTACCAAGCGGAGCTAAATCTGACCTTATAATGTTACTATTACGGAGATACATATATTCTAATGACTTTAGATTACTGATTAAGTCGTTTTCTAAATAAACTGAAATTCTTGTATTAGAAAGATCCAACGAAGAGAGGACATTACTCAAATTGGACGAAGGAAAAGAGCCAGTGAGGCGGTTGTTGTATGACATATCCAGTGATTCAAGCTTTGGGAGGAGAAAGATGTTACCTGGGAATTTCCCCTGCAATCCACAACCCCAAAGGGAAAGAGATGACAAAGAAGAGGACAGATTCGTCAAGGAATTGGGTGCAACCAATGACATGTTTACCCGACTCAAATCGAGTTCTCTAAGTTCGGTTAGATTACGAACAAGCTTGGCAAAAGAAATTGGTTCTAGACTTGGATCGTAGTTTCCAGAGAGATCAAGTGAAACCAATTTGGAGAGATGAGAGATTTCCGACGGAACTTGACCTGCAAAGACTGAGGAATTTAGGTTAAGAAGTGTCAGATTGGAAAACTGGCCAAATCGAGGAGAAATATGGGAGTTATTGAAATCATTGTCAGAGAGGTCGAGCTTTTGAAGATGATGCAGGGAGAAGAGGGTGCTATTGGAATGGAGGGTGCCATAAAGCATGCTGCATGAGAGGTCCAGTGCAGTGACATGCCCTGTTTTCATGTCACAAGAGACCCCATCCCACAAGCAGCAGTCTGTACCCTCTTTCCAGGACTCTGTCTTGGGATGCTGGCAACGCCCTGAAGCAGAGCTATTAATGGAAAAGGATTCTTTGAATTGGAGCAAAGAAAGACTTTGGTCAGGAGCACAGAAATGAGATGAAGAAATTGTTGAATGGAAATGGAAGAGAAACATAATGAAAGAGAGAGATTGAGAGAGGGACAATGGTGAAAACCCCATGTTTGGCTGGCCTTACAGGATTTAGTAGTATATTTGGGAGAGATGAGGGGTGAAGAAAGACAATGTTAGAAGTATTTATAGACAAACTAATCTTAGATTGTATACAGACAGATGTGTAAAACATGTAAAGACGAAATCAAATCTCAAGTACAAGAGTGAGTGAGTGAGTGTTGGAAACGCGGCAATATTAATAAATTTATGGAAAACATGGACACGTCGACGTCTTAACCATACTAATGCATACAATAATAAAAAGTTTGGATATCTTTCATGTAAATCACCTTCTTTTTCTCTCCGTCTCTGCCTTTCTTTTCAATTCACCTCAATTTTTTTTTTTTTAATTCAAATCCATCCTAACCCCGTAATTTTCCCAAAATCTAGGGGTTTTTTCTCCATCTGCTTTTCTCTCAAAGCTTGAAAATTTGCTAAGATTGTTGGAGGGCCGCTTGATCGAATAAATTTGCTAAGATTGTTGCAGTAAAACTCACTCTACTTTTGGTTTATAGTTAATTAGTAAGGATAAATAAAGGTCGTTTGTTCCTTCAACTTCTACTACTAAATCATCACATCACCATTAGCATTATGATCATCGATGTGTTGATTCGTAGAGAAGATATTAACATCAGTAGTATTTGAAGAATAAGGGGGTGTTTCATGCTCTTTCACTCCCAGAAAATTAATAACTACAAACAGAAATACTGAGGGAATATTTCCGTCGGTAAATTTCAGAGGAATTTTACCGACGGAAAAATTCCATCGGTATATACCGAGAAAATTACAGTGGGAAAAAAAATTAAAACAAAGCAAAAAAAAATGATGACGTGTCATTTTTATCGACGGAATTTATTTCGCCTATAAAATCCGTCGGTAAATTCGTTGGTAAACTGTGAACACTGTTCATCATGTCAGTTATAAAGGGAATCACCGACGGAATTGTTCGTCAGTATTTTCCAGAGAGCTCCAGAATTGTTCACTTTTCAATTGCAATGTTAATTGTTGTTCTTTACGGACAAAATCACCAGCGGATTGCAAAGTCATCGGTGTTATTTGGCGGTTTTCTGAAAAAAAATCAATTAATTTAAATTTTTCATTTAAATTTTACAGACGGAATCACCGACGGATTGAAAAATCATCGGTAATTGTTGGCGGTTTCTGAAAACTTTTTACGAAATTAAAAATTTAAATTAAATATTACTGATGGAATTACCGACGACATAATTAAAAAATATTAATATTCAATTATCTGTCGGTAAATCCGTCGCTAACGCGCCCCAATAAAAAGCCTGAATCCCCTTATTTCACAAGAGACAGACTCATTTCTTCTTCTTCTTCTTCTTCTTCTTCACTATATGTAAAAAACATCAATATCTATTTCTTTCTCTTCTTTTCTCTCCTCATCTCCTTCTCTTTTCCTCCATGCTCGGGTATGTCTTCTTCTTCTTTCTTCTTTTATCCTCTTAGTTTTTTTTAATTAATATGCTTTACGAAAATTTTTCTCTCCTTGGCTTCACTTGCAACTACATTAAGGTAAGATTTTTCTTTTTTCTTCTTTTTCATGATTTTTTTCACTATATTTATTTTTTTATTTTATTTTTAATTGTTTTTGTTCTTAATAATTGTATAAATGTTGTTGTGAGATTTTTTTTTCCATATGAGATCAATTTTTTGTTGATTTATTTATAGGATTTTTAAATTTTTAGCAATTGCAACTTTATTTTTTTCATATGAATTTTTTAGTTGAATTTATTTTTTCATTTTATTTATTTGTTGCAAATTTGTTTGAGTTGATTTTCTTATTCTTTTTTCCAAGCATTTTGAGTATATTATAGAGTGTTGATTTATGTTAATTTTATTATTTTATAATTTTATAAAATGAATTTTTTTTAAAAATGTTTTTAAATAATTACCGATGAAATTACCAATGGAAATTCCATCGGTATATCCATCGGTAAATCCGTTGGTAATGAAAAAATTATTATTATTGACGCGTCTGTTCCGTCGGTAATAATATTTTTTTTACCGACGGAAAAAAAATTATAAATGAAAGATTCACCGACAGAGCATTTTCGTTGGTGATTTCGTTGGTAAATTAATTACCGATAAAGATTCACCGACAAAGCATTTTCGTCGGTGATTTCGTTGGTAAATTAATTACCGATGAAATATGTATCTTACGTCGATGGAAAAATTCTGTCGGTAAAACTGTTAAATGTTGTAGTGTTTTAGCTTCTTTTTTTTTAATATATTAAAATAATATATTTCTAAGATTTATTTTTAATATAAGCATGTCAAAATAAAAAAAAAATTAAGTTTTAGCAAACCTCTATTCTGGTGGCAAAATTAAATGGGGGTTAAGATGGAGAATATATTATGAAGCAAAATCAATAGATTTGAGTTTTTTTTAAGGTTTCAAGAAAAACAAGAACAATTAATTTAAGTTAGTTTTCTTATTTAATGTATAAAGGTCATTTAGTCTTTTCATTATATTTGAAAATTTGTGTTGATCCAAAATGTAAATAGTAATTTTTTAAAGTATAGCGGGTAAGTGAAAAAAATGACCTAACTACATGATATTAAATATATTTTTTCTATTTTTTTATTTTCACTAAAACTAACTTGTTGTTTTATTTTTAAAATATCGGTTTCTTTTATTTACTTTGGAAAGTTATTTCTACTTTATTTTCAAAAACATTATTTTATTATTATTTATGGTGGATTTTTTTTATCTTTTCAAAATCATTATTCTTTTTAGATAATTTTTTTATCTGTTTTTTTTTAAAAAAAACTTATAAAAAATAATTTTTATGTAAAAAATAGAAAATTTTGAGCACATAAAATAAAAAATATCATAAAAATATATTTGAAAATCATCATGTAAAAAATTACATATTTACCGTCATCAAGGTATTTCCTCAACACAAATTTAAGTTATGGATTTTTTTGGTGAACGAAACTAGTATGCATTAAATTTATATAAATTTGATGAATTTTGTTTTTTTTATGAGAGAAGACATTAATTTTGTGATGTGAGAATGGGGAGTATATTGTTTTGATATTGTCTACTAGTATTGTTAGTATATGTTTGATCTTTATCACTGGGAGAAGCATTAAACAAGTTTCCTTAGCTGGCTGACCGACCAAATTTCAAATACAAGACCATCAACTCATCAAGTAGCTAGGTCCCTTCGTTGACTAAAACAAGCTAGGGTGAGTCAGTGTTGGAAACGCGGCAATATTAATTAATTAATGGAAATTATATATATATATATATATATATATATATATATATATATATATATATATATATATAAAAAAAATATAGATAGAGAATCAATTCTTCAGATAAAACCTTACTTAATGAAATTAAGTTACATCTTCTCCAATGTGTAGCTACCGATTGAATTTTTTTTCGGGTGTGTTTGAAAATGCGGTGCAAACTATATTTTTTTAAATTTTATCTTTGCTTAAAATAATTTTTTTAATGCTTTTAAATCGTTTTAGTGTGTGATATCAAAAATAATTTTTCTAAAATAAAATAATTTTATTTTAATATATTTTTAAGTGAAAAACAGTTTGAAACATTATTATTACTAGAATTTCATAAACACCTGAATGTGCCTTTTCCTCAACTTTTGAGTCCGAGCAATGAAGGACTAATTTTTTCATGAGCACATAATTGAGAGTTGAAATTGTTAGTAGTTAGTATTAAAAATGCAACAAAAACATAATGAATAATACCTCATGTTTTTTTTTTCAGGATTTAAAAATAAAAATTCAAAATAAGTCCCAAATAGCATCTGTAATTTGTGAAAATATTCTAGTTTTTTAATTATTATTTTAACTGTATTACTTTACCATTTATTTAACTTTGTTAAAAAACTAAAAAAGCTCCAATAATTGAACTTTAGTTTTCGTATAATGACCGGCTGTAATTTGGCGAAAAAAATATTTAAAGAAAACAGCCTTTTCCTCGACGTTTGAATTGGAGCCGAGAAGGACCGATGATTAAATTAATGTATTGAAGTGCTAGGGAAACATAATGGAAATGAGAAATTGAGTGAGGGATAATGAATAAAAAATAAAATAGTTTGTATAACTATTTATTTTTGTGTTTTAAAAATATTTTTGAAAAAATAAAATTTTTTATTTTTTTATTTCAAATTAATATTTTTTTGATGTTTTTAAATTATTTTGATGAACTAATGTTAAAAATAATTTTTAAAAAATAAAAAATATTATTTTAATACATTTTTGAGTAAAAAACACTTTAAAAAATAATTACAACTATATTTCTAAACCCACTATTAGCTTTGTTGACTCAAAATTCAGCAAGACCACAAATTATATATATATATATATATATATATATATATATATATATATATATATATATATATATATATATAAAATAAAAAAAAGAAAGAAT
>Ga0325402_1004399_pt1 | contig 12961 bp, 9 predicted proteins | sample PopdelMetagenome_22_FD_207212 | JGI IMG/M metagenome (GOLD analysis project Ga0325402, IMG submission 207212) | Populus deltoides microbial communities from Bellville, Georgia, United States - Xylem-PdKOR-R3 | ecosystem: Host-associated > Plants > Phyllosphere > Stem > Wood/Secondary xylem... | reverse complement strand
TATAGATTTAGGGCATTCGGAAATTGAAAGAAACAAAATTTCTTGTATAACTAGTCATTCATACAAAATTGCATGGTCAAGGCCTGAGAGACGGGATTTTTTTAGAGATTTTTCTTCTTCTTGTGTTTATTAGTATCATCCCCGTCTTTTCTTTCTCTCTTCATTCCACCTTTGCGACCTCTCCTCGGCCCCTGAAACCAAAATAAAGCACTGTAAGCTTAGCATTTCCAACCACTATTTAATTTGACTTCGAAATGAACCAAGGATTCATGGTTGAAGATGAACGTATATTACCTCAGCAGAGAAAGACTTGAGGGGGTCTTTGCTTTTTCTGAAGTTTCTCTTTGGTCCTTGGCGGCCACCAGAGTTGTTGTTTCCCATTGCAGCTCTCGCAAGCTTAACCATCTTGCTTGCTTCCTTGGTTGTTGCATCCAATAAGTAGTCAGGCACATCAGAAAGATGTGGAGCAGGGGGCTTCTTGCTCAGAACTTTGTCATGTTTTAGAAGATCTGTTCCAATACAAATTCAAAGCTAAGAACTTGGACAAGTAGTGAGGTGAGGGAAGCAGGACAGTCAAAATAGACAAAATTAGTAAGTGCATCACCTAAATCCCTTGGATTGACTTCAAAATGAGCCTTCAACCTACACAAGAAAACATAAATTGAAAACGAAAGGTCAATGCTCGCACACAAGTTCAACAGATGTTTCATAACAACTAAAAATCTCGGAAAGATGAAGGTCAGATCTCATGGGATAGAACATAAAAGTCGATTATATCAACAATCTGTGACATAGGAAAAGAAAAGTTGAAAATGAGTAAGAAATTGGACAGAGGAAAGCATATACTCACTTTTCAGAGTTAAGAATTTCATTTCTCAAATCCTGAGCTCGTGCTTCTCTGACGGCAATTTTTGTCACACTCTTTGCTGTGTCCTGCAAAATTAATCTCTACCCATTAATTATGACCTTTGCTTCTCTTGGATGTAATGTGTCCAAATTTGCGCCGATACAACAAAATCATATCCAAAATTTAAAGTAAGGACAACAACCGAAAGTTGGACAGGAACACCAGTTTAAAAAGGAGACCAAATCACAGGAAGCAACTATGATCACCAAGACTTCACCTAGATTTCACATGCACCATTCATTGAAGAATCTAGGAAGATCACAGGAAGAGAAAAAAAAAAAGCATACCCTTCTAATGGTATGCTTTGTAAGGAGGAAAAAAATGACAAAAAAGCTATTCTGAAAGATAAGAGTGAAACATCCAAGAGAACTAAAACACACATGCGCTTCTTTTTTTTGGGCTACAAGGGAGATGCTGGAACCTGAGACCACTTAGGGGGAGGGGAATAGATGCCAGTCATTGGCCTCAAATGGACTTCAGCATACACCCACCACAGCTTGACAAAAAAAAAACACTCCAACACACCATCCTCTTCTTAGCGGACATCACATCAACAACAAAAGCTCAGTCTTGTATCTTTTATGATCCAAAATAAAAGTAACGTGATTAAGTGAGGGAATCAAAACAATCACCTCGGCCCTGTACCGTAAAGACTCCACTGCATTCTTTGTGAGCAAAGGATATGGAGAAATAACATTCGATTCATTGTTTTCGTCCTCCCCTAAAAAGGATTTTATTTCTTCGAGAATTTCCATCTCATCTGGAGAAACCTATCAACAGATCGAGAATCAGAATGGCTAAGTATTGGAAAAGCCATATATATATTTATTCATAGTTTCATATCAACAAACAGAGGAGAGAATAAGAAAACAAAAACATAACTTATTCATCTATACAAAACAATTACTATATCTTATGCATGGACAGGTCTAAAGTCATTCTGCTCGGATCTCAATAAATCTTAATCCTGTGTCAACTCACCAGAGAAACAGAAGAACCAGTACTGTAAGCTCTTCCAGTACGTCCAATTCGATGTACATATCCGGTGGCACTTAGAGGCATATCATAATTTATAACCTGAAATGAGAGAAGGGGGTGGGGGCAAGAAAAGGCCCCCACATATTAATAAAAGCACACCCAGAAATATAAAAAGGAAAGGAATGTTGGTTGAACACAATATTTAGCTATAATAATTAAACCATCTACAATGAAAATAATGCAGATCACCCCTGTACATAACTAAAACAGCAAAAAACTAGCATAAGAAATATAGAAGACAAAAATGACCTTTATGGTGATATAATAATAGTCAATAGTTTCTAGCATAACCTAAATCATACACTCCTGTGATGCCACAATGGGCTAAATATTAGAAAAGTAGTTTGTAGAAATTGGCCATCATGTCAACTAACTATTAAATTCAAAATTTGGCATTTTAGGACATTGAGTATATGATTGGGAGTCCAATCCAATAAGCATGAGTAGATGACCTCATTAGTTTAATGCAAATTATAGGCCCCAGATTCTCTTCCTCCCATTCTTTCAAGTGATTTGATTAAAAGAAAACAGAAACCCGATCTGAAAATATGTTATTGCTAAAAAAATGTGTGGTATTTTAAATCAAGACTAACACAAAAATGATGAAGGGAGAATAGAAACCATCAAAACTTTTAATTTAAACTAAAAATCATTTTATAAATCAGGTGAAAGCAACCAAAAGATGGTTAATCTGTTGGCTAACTTGATAGGAATGTTCATTCAAACCCCCTGTGATATGAAGTTATTTGCAAAGATGAAAACATACAAACATTGTAGCCCAAGTCATCAGATTTCCATAGCATCTCAGACACAAAAAAGTACAAATTTCAAACATGAGAATCTATGAATGAACCTCTTAAGTCTATTTTCTAAACAGATCATCATCCAAAATGGATCAAACAGCACAGATACAACAGTCCAATAGAATATAATACTACAGCCTGCAGAACTGCAGCAACAACACCTATCCAAAAAAAAAATCATTAGCTTACCGTGTGTACATTTTTGAAGTCAATTCCCCTCACCACTCCAAATTCTGAGTCCAACTTTTGCTTGGCATGCTTTTTTGATTTTCTTGTCTCAGCAAGACTTCCCTCGTTGGCTTTTTCCTTTTCTTTTGTTTCTCTGTCATCCGTTGCAATCAAATAATCAAAAAGCCCAGCATTGAATTCCTGAAAACAAGCAGCATAGGAGGCAAAATGAGCTACTTTTAAAAACAATAACCAAAATTTTGGTCATATAACCCATACTTGGAACCTTCAAACCTCAAACCATCATTCGACCTTGGCTTACTATTTGTGTTTTAAATTTTCAGAAATTGTGAACCTAACATACCTCTAGGATATGGAGACGAGAATTCTGCGGCAACTCAGCATTTAAAACAGCAGACTTTATTCCAAACTGTGGAAAAATAACCAAGGACATCAATGATGGGATGAAGATACTAAACCAAGAGCATTACAAGAAATAACACAACTACATTAGAGCAGCGTGTGGAGATTAATAGTTCCACCCAATGAGAACAGTAATGAAAATAAAAACAAGTAATAAACAAAATTCGATGCCTAGCCTTCATTAGTCTGTCTACAACATAAGGCAAATCAGCACTTTTCTGTCACAGCGATCTTTAACCCCCCCCCCCCCCCCCAAGGAACATAAATATGAATTTCAATTAATTTTGATGTAGAGCTTCCAATCACCGATGCATGTCATATTGAGACCCAGATCCATTATTGGTAAAGATAAAGAATTAAAGATTGCAGAGGATTGGTTATATAATATTGCAAAAATGGTAACAGAGATGCAATTAAGAATACACAATCAATGATAAATGAGATTGCATTTCATCCTACTAAATTAGCCAAAATCAACAGCAAATTACATCTCGATTATTTTTTATGTAGAGCTTCCAATTACTGATGCACTTCTAATATCCAATATCTCAACAAAGAGACAAGTTCCTATGTATCAGCAGCAATTATTTTCAAAATCAATGATGAATTAAAATAATTCAATGGATGCCCAGTAAAGTAGTCAGAGACTGAGAATACCTTCTCTAAAAACAATTTCAATCTGAAACTCATATCAATGGCATTAGTAAATATCAAAACTTTTTTCTGAACCAGATCCAGCTTCAAAAGAGCAAGAATATGAACTAACTTGTCACGATCACCACATGAAACCTGAAAAAGATATGAAAGAGTTGTAAAGCTCATTGATACCCTTGTTCAACCATATATTACGAGGCTCAGATGATTGATATAGATAAGAAACGCTAAAAGTCCATACGACAAACCATAGGAATCATAACCAGAAGTTTTGCTTTGACAGATTCTGATAACTACAAGATGACAGTGATGTCAATGCGATACCTGACAAGACACGTGTGACTACATGTGCTCCACCATTACCCAGGTTTTGGACCTAAACTGACAAGTTTGGTGGCAAATGTGATATATTTTAAGAGAGGAAACGCAGCAGGTTTCTGCACCAGTGGCTGAATGCTGAGAACTAAGGATCGTTTAATAGGTGGAGACAGCATTTAATATACAGGGAATTTTGGGGTTTATGCTGATGACAAGATGATTAAGGGCTGATTATAATGAGAGCTGGAGGGAACTTGTTTGAATCTTAAAAAGCCCCCTCTTCCCCTCCCCCCTTCATCAATAAAACCTTGTGCGATGGTAGAATTCCATATTTGAATGGGGAGCGATAGTTTATGCTTTGCTTTCAATTCATTACTAGAGGCAAGCCAGTGGTAGTGTATATATTTTTTATTCTCTTTATATTCCAATCTTCTTTTAGCTGGTTCCCAAGGATTACAGAGGGATTTCAGTTTAAAGCCAATTATGTTATTGTCAGTCTCAAAGCCAAATATAACCAAAGTTCCATCTGGAGCTGCCTAACAAGGAACAAAAATTCCATCTGAAAGTTGTTTTTATCTTATAGATGCTTTAGTCTCCCAAAAATAAAATAAATAAGGGTGCAAAATAATTCATAAAAAATATACATGGGTCACATCAGGAAAAAAAAAAAAAACCTCAAATGGAGCAATCACTTCTCATATCCTCCAGAAAAGGCTATAGAATTCCTTACCCAAAATTGCTGAACATTTTTGGGGATAACTTCATCCTTGACACCTTCAACTTCTGGCAAGGTCAAAACATATGGATTATGCAGAACGAGCTTCTTCAGTTTGTCGACATCAGCACTGAAACAACAAATGCCAAAATAGCATGCATGAAATCTCTCAATCGAAGAGTGACGAGCATAAAGACTTCATTTTATCAATATGAACTTCGATTGGGTAAAACAAGATGAAAGGAAGAAAGTTTCGAGACTTGCTAAAGTATAAATTGAAGGTACCAAACAAAACATAAGTAAAAGGAGTGAGGGAGAGTGCCATAATCAACACACCTTGACGTTGCAGACATAAGAAGGCATTGACAACGTCTTGGGACAAGAGCAGTAAGAGCTTTGAGATCTTCTTCATAGCCAAATGACAACAAGAGATCTGCCTGAAAATAAATAGATATTAATGAATCATTCAAGGAAACATATAGCAGATGTCTTTTTTAAGAAATTGATAACTTAGTATCTGAAGTTCCATCCATAAGAAGGTAGAAGAAACCGTAGAAATCTAAATTGCACACACATAGCACATGTACTCGATCAATATCAATAGACATAACACTGTCATTTTCATCAAAATCCCATTATTTTAACAAATGCAATCTAGTTGAATTCAGACAATCTATTATCATCAGAAATCCCAACTTCCATCTATCATGAATGAATTATAAGGATAAGCATCATCACAAACACCAAGTTCTCACCTCATCAAGAACAAGAATTTCAAGTGAGTCATTAATAGATTCTGATTTTAGTACACCAACTGACAAGGACTTGGCTACACAAGAAGGAGTAGACACCAAAATATCGGGCGGCCCAGCCAACGCGTTCCGCTGCAAGCAAGCAAGCTAGCAGTCAACCAATTATGCTGAATATCACTAAAAATTAAACATGTAACTTTTTAATTAACCAACCAAATCAGAAGCAGGCATGTTGCTAGTCAACTGAACAACTTTCAATTGAGCTTTACAGGAATCAATCAGCGACGAAACCTCCTTATAAACCTGTTGACATAACTCTCCACTTGGCACCAGAATAAATGCTGAAGGTGAAAGCTTTTTTCGATTCGAATCAGCCGTACTGAGAAGCTTCTGAAGCAAAGGAAGCAAGTAAGCTAATGTCTTCCCTGACCCTGTTTTCGCTCGTGCAACCACGTCTTTCCCTTGCTAATGATATTCAAAACAATTAATTACAAAAATGAATGAATAAATAAATAAAAGTTAAAAACAAAAAGAAACTGACAAGTATTAGAGGAATAGCGGCTCGCTGAATTGGAGTGGGCTCTGCAATGCTAATTTCTTTCTTGTTTAGGGCACGAATTAGCCTAGGGTCTAACCCTAACTCTTCAAAGCTCTGTGCTTCGTCGTCTTCTTCTTCTACTACATCCGGTTCCTCGTTTAATTGTATTTCTTGTTTGTGTTCGCTCTCTTTTTCCTTTTTCTCTTTAGTTTTATCGGCCTTCACCATTTTTAAGTTTACGCAGAAAGATGGAGCGAGGGAATATTAGGGTTTTTGAGGAGGAAGAAGAGGAGGAGGGTTTTAAACTTGTGGGTCGGGTTTTATTTAATTGAACTAAGACCCGTTTTAATAAACATCAAAACTGACCCTTTTTTAAGGGTCCAATTTCATTCCAATATAGTTTGTTTGTTTTTTCGGTTTGACTTGTTATTTAAATTATGTTTTTTTAAAATTAAATTATTTTTATGTGATTTTTTGTGATGATTTTGGTGTTTTGATTTTAAAAATAAAAATAAAATTATTTTAATATATTTTCAGTTAAAAATAATATTGTAAAGATATAATGTATTTAATTACTAAATATATATGAAACAAGTCGTATTTATTTTAAAAAAACAAGTATAGCTATTACTTGAGGTTTATTTGGGGTAAGTCCAATCATAGTTTGAGTAGGGTAAATTGAGTTAGTATTATATTTAAAAATAAAATAAAATTAAAACAATATTATTTTAAAAAAAACTAAAAAAAACATTAGGTTTTTACTGTATTTAACCTAAGTTGTGAATTAACATAAGTTTTTAAACATATTACATTATATCAAATATAATTTTTATTTTTTTTTAAACCCGGACCAAGCATAACCATAAAATGACTGTTCCTAAATCAATTTATTTAGCTGGTTTAATAACTAAGTATAAGTTGCAAGAGTATACAAACCTGCAGTCAAAGATTTTTATTATAAAAAAAAAAAAAACCCGACATTCTAACCGGGTAGGGATTGGAACGATGGGCCCACATCCCTAAACTGTCCTTCTGGGAGGCCCAGCCCACATATTTTCTTTTTCATTCTTATAGTGAAACGACATAGCACGAGAAACAATTAGAAACAATAGAAGCGCGCAATACAAAACGACGACGGATGGTTGTTATCCAGTAGTAGCAGTAGCAGTAGCAGTTGAAAGAGAAGGTGGAAGAAGAAGAGGAGGAGGAGGAGGAGGAGGAGAGGAAACATTGAAAGAAGAAAAGCTCGGCTTCAAAAAAAGAATGGAGCTAGTAGCTTTAAACCTCTCTACAAAAATTCCAAGACAAAAACCAGCCTTCCTCTCTACAACAACAAAGACTCTTCTCTTTCGCAATTGTCATTACCAGTTACGAAGAAGAGCAAGTAATCATTTTCGATTTCAAGCCAGGAATAAACAGCAGCAACAACTCTTGATTAGTCAAATAGATTCGGAAAGTGAGCTGGAATTCGACAGCGATGAAGATGAAGACGAGATGTCGTCTGGTTTGTTATCATTAAGCGTGAAACCAGACAGGAACACGGCTTTGCTTGACGATTACGAGATTGAAGAACTTGCCTTTCATGACTCCTCCAATTCTAATCATCGTAGCGGTCAGTCAGTTACTGAATTTCTTTTTTATTATTATTAAAATAAAACAAAATTTGGGTAAAAGGATGGAAGGATTGTGGTGATGTAGGGTACGTGGCAGTGGTAGGGAAACCGAATGTAGGAAAGAGCACGCTTTCGAATCAAATGATAGGACAAAAGTTGTCGATTGTTACTGATAAACCTCAGACTACTAGACATCGCATTCTTGGTATTTGTTCCGCTCCAGATTACCAGGTTTCCTATTTTTCTTTTTCTTTTTCTTTTTCTTTTTCGTTTTCTTTTTTTGGATGTCTGTGTTTTGTATCGTGTTATTTGGTTGTGTAATGTTATTGCGGAACCATTGTCAGAAAATTGAAACCCAGAATTCCCAAAGCTGTTTAAGTTAATTTCCTTTTACAGAGTGGGACATTAGAGTAGAAAGTTGTGATTTTTAGATTGTAAATATGATTTTATCCTTCGCTGTGTCTTACTTTGCTCTACAATTATTGCCTATTGGATTTGGTTGTTTGTTGTGTTTAACACGATATAATGACAATTTTGCCAGCAGGATAAGCAAAATCATCTTTCATGAATTGATGTTGAGTGTTGAGCAATTTTTCCTAGGGTAATCTAGTTATTGTAGAGTGTTGCGTTGGTTAATGCCTTTTAGCTTGTGCATGTTGTAATGAGAAGCTTGCGTTCCTCCTTGTAGGAAGACGTGGTGAATGGTCTTTAGATATGTAGGAAAACGATTTGTAAGAAAACCAGAACCATTGAAAGAAAATTTGAAATCTCTAGGCTAAGCAATTGAATGACTGAGTTATTTTAGATATGAGCTAATCATATTTTTCTTATAAATTGTAAGAAATATTGTAATGATGCTTTTTTCACTGTTTACGTTACCGCTTTAGACATAAAGAAAAATTGATGATACTTAAATACATGATTGCTTAGTTGCTCAATGCGGATCACTTGACTGAAAGGTTTGCTTGTAGATGATACTTTATGATACACCAGGTGTTATCGAGAAGAAAATGCACAAGTTGGATTCTATGATGATGAAGAATGTTAGGAGTGCTGCCATCAATGCTGACTGCGTACTAGTTATTGTTGATGCTTGCAGAGCACCTGAAAAGGTATGCTAATTGTTTGTGCAATTATTTGCAGTTCTTTCTTTCAACTTTTCTTCTAAATTCCATTTCTTGATTAGATTGATGAAATGCTGGAAGAAGGTGTGGGAAACCTCAAAGACAATGTGCCCACTTTACTTGTATTGAACAAGAAAGACTTGATCAAACCTGGTGAAATTGCAAAGAAACTTGAGGTTAGATCTTTTTGTTTGATACTTATTTTGGCATGATAAGTTGTCTTCATTATTTATGTTTGATAATTGTCTTTTCTTTCTTTCCTTTTGGTTTATGACTTTTGATCATTATTACCCCAATAATAAGATGATTTGCCAAGTAATGTAATTAAGAGATAACAGGTAGATCAAACTTGTCCTCGAGGTGTCACCTCTTCTTCTACATCTGTGATTGCACTTACCTACATTTAGGTTCTTCTGACATTGATAAAATATCCTGTCCATTAACACAAGAAAATCAGAAGTTAAATGTATGGTCAGTCGGTGCATTGGCTGTAAATATGAATCAAAAGTTAAATCTTACGTGTATTTTGGTGGTTGATTTCATATGATTGTAATGATTTGTGCTAAATGCAATAGTGGTTATGATAGCAAATTGTCAGTGTCATGTTGGATGTTCTATGGTCTTGTCTTGCCAGAGAATATCTACTGTCCTAAAAAGTGGTATTTTATGTTTTCTATGCTTCTTTAAAAAACTCTGATCCGATCCCTAAAGATTTCACTTTTTTGCAGTGGTATGAGAAATTTACAGGTGTTGATGAGGTCATACCTGTGAGTGCCAAATTTGGTCAAGGAGTGGAAGATATCAAGGAATGGATACTTTCAAAACTTCCCATGGGGCCAGCTTATTATCCAAAGGTACACTGAATTGAACTACATGTTTCTTTTTTTCCCCTTTTTTCTCTGAGTAAATGTTTTTTTCTGAGTAAACGTATACATAGTCTCTGGAGGTAGTTAGTGGTCTGCTGTGGGTACTCCACCTTAAGTTAATCATTTGAACTTAACGACATGAGCGAAACAGTATATTATCTGGAGCGCCTGGTCCACTAGTGGTTAATTAATATAAAATATGAGAAAGAGAACCACGAAACTTAACTTCCATATTTGCTATGCATTACACCTTAAAGAAGCCAGCAGTAAGTAACTCCGTCGAACTTCCATTATTTGAGTCTTCTCTTCCATTATTTGAGTCTTCTCACTGGTGCCACTGACATGGTAAGACATTGCCTTGTTTATTCTTGTCTTATCTGTTTTTGATCGCAAATGATATAAGCAATAGTGCCATCTGTGGTTGGCTTTGGATCTTTTTCCTTATTTTCCTATTATGTTTTCACACATTAGGCTGTTTGTGCTTTGACATTCTCAGGACATTGTTAGTGAGCACCCAGAAAGATTCTTTGTAGCTGAAATTGTTAGAGAAAAGATCTTTATGCAATTCCGCAATGAGGTTCCTTATGCATGTCAGGTAAACAATGGTGTCCCAAGGTTGGCTTATAGCTTCTGCTCCTCAACCCACCAAAACCAGCTTTAGTTGATGAATAACAACGAAGGTTGGTTTCTCTGTGTACCCTGTAGGTCAATGTGGTCAGCTATAAAGCTAGGCCAACAGCCAAAGATTTTATTCAAGTGGAGATTGTTGTGGAGAAGAACACACAGAAGATCATTATCATTGGAAAAGTAAGTTGGCCTTTTAGTTATGGAATGGATCATGAAATGGCAAGCTGTTTTCAGGTGCATGTATGACTTGGTATATTAATGAGATCTCAAGAAGCTATTGCTTGACTGATTTAAACCTTGATGACTGTTTTAGATTGTACTGGATATCAGAGATGCAATCCAAAGATTAAGTGTGTGTGCCTGTAAACACGCATGTGCATAACATTTTGTGTAGTTCTTTTTTTTTTTGTTTGGTCTCAATTCAAGTGCACTAACCACTGCAGGAAGGGAAGGCTTTGAAATTACTTGCCACAGCTGCTCGGCTGGACATTGAGGATTTCCTTCAGAAGAAAGTATATCTTGAGGTAAAGAGTTACTCAGTAACAACTTCATAGTCATCAGTCATATATCGTTACTTGACCACTCTGTTTTGTTGATTGTTTAGTTTACCTTGACATGTTTCTGTGTCAGACATGTTGTAAAAATAAACATTGACACTGTTCCCTTCCCTCCAAATGTGAGGGTAAATACAGAAAAACCAAATACTAATTTCCAATGTGAGTACATACCTGAAAGCTAACACTGTGTACCGAAATGTCGATCCACGGAAATGTTCTTATTCCATATTGCATTTTCAAACTTCAATCTTTTAAGATTTTTATCTTATAATTTACCAAATGCATGACTCATTTTTTAAACAGATAGAAGTGAAAGTAAAAGAGAATTGGCGGCAAGATGAAGGGCTTTTGAAGTACTATGGCTATGGAGGGCAAATTAGCGCATTATAGCATGAAGTTTTTATCAATTTGTCTGCATTCAACCGGTGCAAGTGAAGCTGCCACACCACTGTAAAATTGTTACATAGAGTTCATTTCAATTTTCCATTTGCTTTGATCTTTTCCAGTTAATAGAAGCCCTGTCGATCCTCTCAGAAGTTAGGACAGCTATTGTTGTAACTTGTAACCTTCGCTGGAAAATTTTGTCCGTCCATGGGCGTTGCTCTGCCCCATTCTCTCTGCGTGAGCGAAAAACACCAGCCATATCTTCTTCTTGTTGCTAGTCAAGTTTGAAACAGTGGCTTAAAAGTGGGCATGGCTATAGATCTTGGGCCAAATGGTTTGACCTCATGGGCGACTCCCTTTAGAATTGAAGCATCCAATCTACGAAAAAGGGTGTAGGTCTTTCCCCTCTAGGGATAGAAAATACTAGCATTTTTAGGTTGAATCATTTTTTAAACTATAAAAAATCAAAAGTGAAGATTTGATGCATACCGCCCGGAATATTTAAATGATAATAAATTGGTTGATGTATTTTTAAAAAATGAAATTAAGACAATATATTGAATTGATTTAGATCAATTATGATTAATTTATAAAATCCACAATCCAGTGTCTAAGATTATAATAAAAAATGTTGTTTTGCTTTTAAGAATATTCTAGTTAAATAATTTAATTGTGTAACAAAGTTATAAGAAGAAGGTAATAGTCCTCCACAGTAATTAAAGGAGGGTGAGTGTGAGATTTTTTGAAGTATAAAATGGTAAATTTATTGTTTCAATTCACAACAATTGACTAGAAAAAAATCTTTTAAACATAGGTTTTTAAATTCAAAACCCTCAGTTAACAACTTTTTTTTAATTATTATTGATATTAATTAAAATACCGAATTTTTCCTTAAGATGAAATGTTTATAATGAAAAAATAATAATAATATGAGATTATAAATAAGCCCTTAAAGTCAAGCTTTAAAAAAAATTATTTTAAGGCCAATAAAGTAATTGTATTGTTCTTTGGAAAGTGAATTTTTTTAAAAAAAAAAACTAGACCCAAGTTAAGTATTGTTTTGCTTTTAAAGATATTTTAGTAATTTAATCATACAACAAAGTTATAAAAAGATAGCATTAACCTCGATCAATTAAAAAATATCTAATTCATAATAATTGAAGGAGGTATATGTGAATTTTTTTAAAGGATAAAATAGTAAATTTATTGTTTCAATCTATTGTAATTGGCCCAGACGAATCTTCTAAACATAAATTAATCTTTCAAATTCACAACCAGTGAAAATCATAAATTTAGGTTCAATTAAAAAACTCAATTATTAATCAATTTAATGTTATAAGATGAAATCAAAAAAAAATCTCAATTTAAAAATAGCAATAAAAAGAATGAGTATCAAATATGAAAGAAAAAAAAACAAAGGATGGTGAAATTGAAAAAAAAATCAAATTAAAAAACTATCTCAAATAAAAAAAAA
>Ga0325402_1004397_pt1 | contig 12963 bp, 10 predicted proteins | sample PopdelMetagenome_22_FD_207212 | JGI IMG/M metagenome (GOLD analysis project Ga0325402, IMG submission 207212) | Populus deltoides microbial communities from Bellville, Georgia, United States - Xylem-PdKOR-R3 | ecosystem: Host-associated > Plants > Phyllosphere > Stem > Wood/Secondary xylem... | reverse complement strand
GATTCGCCAAATCACAGATTCTCGGTCAAAGTAGCTTGGGAACAACTAAGACGTCATCGTAAGATGGTTGAATGGCATGACATTGTGTGGTTCAAGAATGCTGTTCCAAGACATTCATTTCTTCTATGGATGGCTGTCCAATAGAAACTCACAACTCAAGATAAACTTCATCGGTTTGGTATACATGGTCCCAATGGATGCTCACTCTGTCTCCGCCACAATGAGGATCACAACCACTTGTTCTTTGAATGCTCCTATACTAAAGCGATCTGGTGGGATGTTTGTGACAGATGCGACATTCCAAGAATGACAAAAGGCTGGGATGAATGGATTCGATGGGCTACTGTCTCTTGGCATGGCAAGAGTTTCGTCAATTTTTCTCGTAAACTGAGTTTCGCAGCTACAGTGTATCATGTATGGCAAGAACGGAATGCAAGGATCTTTGCTGGAATGTCTAGAACTTCGAATTTGGTCTTCAATCAAATCGAATGTATCATTCGTGATAAGCTTGATTTGATGAGGAATGTCGTACCAACAAATGACAACAAAAGGATCCAACGAGCTTGGAGGGTGAATACCATAGATTCTTAATTTGTTAGTTAGCTGGTTGTATTGGTTTCCCTCACGAATCTAGTGAGGTTTCAGTTTTAGGGTCAATGGCTAGCCTGTAGCCATCTATTAATTTATGTTTCTGTTATCATTGTAAATCTGGGGTATGCCCCTTATAATGTTTGTATCTTCTTCTTTTAATACATACGTCAACTTACCAAAAAAAAAAAAAACTCATAAGTTAAATCCCTTACACTGCTGTGAGAAGAGAAGAAGAAAATCAAACAATACAAGTCTGATTGATGCAAACATATTATTCGATAGTTTTACCCATATTTACTTAGTATTTTGCCTATGTTTTGAAGGCACTTTTGGATGTAAGATTTTAAAAGAAGTAAATTGGAGATAATTGACAAAATTGACCTCCAATTGATGTTTTGTGTAGAGCTTGAGCTCTAGAGATCAAAATGAAGTGATTCCAATGGCATATTAAAAAGCTAATATCCATACCTTTCTATAGATATATGGCAAGAAAAAAAAAAGGAGAAAAGTATGGAAATCACAGCCTTCAAAGACAAATCTCGCATTCTACCAATGTTGGCCTTTGGCCATTCTACTTTGAATATCTTGAGCTACATAAGTCCATTAGATGCAAACTCAAATTGATTGGATTCCTGACTCGAAGACCTATCAGCCTACCAAATTTCAACAGAAAAGGACAGATATGAGAGAGATGATTTTTCTAAATGACACATGAATTATGCCAACAAACAGGTTTTGTGAAGAAATAAGTTCAAAGTACTTCTCAAAGCATCTAAACCAACATCCAAGTTTTTATTTCGGCAATTTAGCTTCTCTAAGTCAAAAATCAAAGTTTGAAGATTTTTTGCAAGACTATTTCTCTTTTTTTAGAAAAATAGTTATTGAAATACTTAAATGTAAATTGTATACTTAAGAAAGGACTATTTTGTAGAAAAGGAATTAGGGTTTCATATCAAATAAAAAGAAAGAGACAAAGGAAGGAAATGGGTGGCCATAAAAGAGAAGAAAACCACACCCTTTCCTCCACAAACCCGAAATCATGCATTCTTTTTTCTTTTTTATTAGTTGTTCAATAAACATGCAAGGGTAAACTCTTTTTCTTGGTTGCAAGGACACAGAAACCTTCGAATTTCAAGAACTGTGAGATTTATTTCACCTTTTCTTTTCAGTTTATATGATGAATATGCTTGTTTTTCTATATTGATTTCCCATGATTGATTATTTTAATTGCTAGAGCGAAGTCTAAGTTATTATTGTAAACAATCTATTGCAAAGTTTACGTAGAGTCTCCAGTTTCACGGAAACAGTTATAATACTCAATCCAACTGTTGGATCAAGTTGAAAGTTTACGTGGAGTCTCCAGACAGTTTGTCCTACCTAGGGTTAAAATTTCACTTTAATCGGAGTTCTAAAAGGCATTAAAATACTAGTCAACAAAGGCTGCATAAATTTTGTTATTTACTTCATTTTGACTTGCGGACTTCCTGTTTGGATAGGATTCTTTTCCTACAAGAATGTGGTAGTATGTTTTGAAAATCTCCTAGCTCTACAAGGATCTTTATTGGGCTCCAACATAATTTTCAAGTGTGGCAAAGATTCATAAATGTTTTAGAATTCTTTTCTTACAAGGATTCTTTATTCATCCTACCTACAATAAGGAAAGAAGATATCAGAATTAATTCAACCTTCATATTCGATTCTCCTAGCTTATATAAGACTTCTAAAGGGCAACAAATCTGATTCTTTCATATTTAGAATTTTAAATTCAGATTTATTATTGTTATTATTATTTTCTTCTTAGTTTAGGGTTTATTTATATTATTTAGGTTTAATTGTAAGGGGACATCATCATATAAGTCCACATAAGGGGTCCATTAGGGTTTATTTTAGTTTTGAGTCACTATAAATAAGGGCATAACCAGATATGTAAGGGTACGTAATTTTCAGATCAATAAACTTCTTTCACCGCATTGGTTGTGTTTGTGGGATAATCGCCCTTCCTTGGTTCTCTAAAGAACTGAAAATGACCTATCAAAGAACAACTAGCTTCGTGGTATCATCTCTATACTTCTCGTTCATGAATCAATATTTGTTGGGTGAGGGTTTTTCCATTTCCAATAGTGTTGGTGCCTAGGTATAAGTTATCTTTGTGGCACACTTCTATCAAACTTGATTTACATGGCTTTTCAGGAATTGGTGTCTTTGCGTGTGGGTTGCGTGACAACATGATCACGAGGTTCACATAATTGATGTATCGTTTCAATGATCGGTTTTGATTTCTGCAGGTGGACATCTACTTGAAACCAAGGTTTGTTCTCTTGATTATTTTCTGATTTATTTAATTTAGCTTGATTGTTTTACTCTGTTATAGCCTAGATAATCTCAAAATCCTCCCCAATTGCATATTGTATAACATAAAGATCTGAACTAAACCTTACTTATGGGATCGACCCCTTACTTGCTTTATACTATTTTGTTTATTTAAGTTAGGGTAATTAATTTGTGTGATGCGACATTGCATTACTTATATAAGGCTTATTTATATAGCCTGTAATATTGTCTAATAATCTTAGAAACCAATATGTCATTAAATACCACTAACCCTTTTTTCCTTGTGTAGCTAGGATGACTAAGAAACCCTTGTAAGAAAATGATTTTGTAACATTAATGAATCCTTGCCACACACTTATAAATTATGTTGCAGTCCATTAAAGATCCTTGTAGAACTAAGAAATTCCCAAAACAAGCTACCATATCCTTATAGTTAAAGGATCCTTACCAAATAGGAAGTACACTTGTTAAAAGAAAGTAAATAACAAAATTCATACAACATGTTCTGATATATATCACAAGTCCTTCCCGAACTCCAATTCACTTGAAAGCTTACCCCAACATGGAAAAATACATCTTGAATCTTCTAGTAAAGTTTCAGCTCGATTCAAGGTTTCATTTGGAGTTATGTTCAATAGTTTAAAACTGGATGGTAGGAAATTTTATGGAAGTAGGAGACGAAAAAATTGAATTTAATTTTCATGATGCAATGAAATAATCCTTACAATAATGCTTATTTTATCACATGCTATAAACAAGTTGATTAGTGCGTGCAACAAGTTTTTAATTTTGATTGCGAGGACAGATTAAGCGTGGTTTTGAGCTATGGTTGTGGTTTTACCAAGATAGAAAAGGAGAGGCACATATGTGTTCCCCAAAACGTTCAAGAATCAGCCTTGGCTGTGCAAGCTTTGCAAACAGCCCCTTGTGTAGTCTTTGTTGATTTAGTACTTTCACAAAAAAAACTTATGCCATCTATTTTACAGGTACTCGAGTTAGAATTGAAATCTTTGCTTGATAATTTGAAGTATATATTCATTGGCGACAATAATACACTTCTTGTCATCATAGCAAAAGGTTTGACAAGTGCGCAAGAGGAAAAACTTGTGAAGTTGTTGTGCGATCACAAAACAGCCATTGGATTGACTTTAATGAGATGCAACATAGTTTCCAAGTGTGGTAAGGATTAAAAAATGTTTCAGAATTCTTTTCTTACAAGAATTCCTTATTCATCCTACACACAACAAGAATAGAAGACTTCAGAATTAATTATACCTTCAAATCATATTTCCTAGTCTATTTGGGACTTCTTAAGGGTGAGAAATCCGATTCTAGCATATCTAGGATTAGTATTTTTTGGATTTTTGTTATTTTTTATTATTTTCTTCTTAGTTTAGCATTTTATTTATATTATTTGGGTTTAATTGTAAGTGGGCCTCATATAAGTCCACATAATGAGTTCATTAGGGTTTGTTTCAGTCTAGAGTAAGTATAAATAAAAGCATAACCAGACATGTAAGGGTTACACAATTTTCAGATCAATAAACTTCTTTTGCCGCACTTATTTTGTGTTGGTGGGATAACCTCCCTTTCTTAGTTCTCTAAAGAACCGAAAAAAGACTTATAGAAGAACAAATGACTTAGTGGCATCATCCTTATACTTCTCGTTCATGAATTAATATTTATTGGGTGGGGGTTTCCCTTTCTAATAGTGCTGGTGCCTCGGTACAAGTTATCTTTGTCATATTTCTATCAAACCTGATTTACTTGGCTTTTCGGGAATTGGTGTCTTTGGATGTTGGTTGCTTGACTGCGTGTTCAAGAGGTTCACATCATTTGGTATCAGAGTCTGGCTTCATTACTCAGTTATATCCTTCTAAAATTTTCGTTTCTTGTTTCCACAAAAAATTCCTTAGTGTCCAATTTCTTCTTCTCCTTGAATTTGCGGCATATAAAAAAAATTTATTTCATTTTGTTACTGTCCAAAATATATCAGTAGTATAAAAAGAACCGTTGAAAAAGATGTTTATTAGTTTTTGCCGCAGAAAACTAAACAAGGGAAAATTAGATCAAATCAACTCGGAATTAGCTCAAATGTTATACTCTGATTACTGGTGATGCGAACCTCGTGATCACGTGGTCACGTAACCCACACGTAAAGACACCAATTCCCAGAAAGCCAAGTAAATCAGGTTTGATAGGAGTGTGACATAAAGATAACTTGTACCTAAGCACCAGCACTATTGGAAACAGAAACCCCCACCCAATGAATATTGATTCGCGAATGAGAAGTATAAGGATGACGCCACGAAGACAGTTGTTCTTCGATAAGTTATTTTTCAGTTCTTTAGAGAACCAAGGAAGGGAGATTATTCCACCAACACACAATAAGTGCAGCAAAAAAGTTTATTGATCTGAAAATTACGTAACCTTACATGTGTGGTTATGCCTTTATTTATATTGACTCTAGACTTAAAGAAACCCTAATGGACCCCCCTTAGGTGGACTTGTATTAAGCCCACTTACAATTGACCCAAATAAGTAATAATAACCCAAAGACTAAGAAGAAAATAATAAAAATCCAAAAATTACCATCCTAAATATGCTAGAATCAGATTTGTCACCATTAAGAAGTTCCAAATAGACTAGGAAATGTGATCTGAAGGTAGAATTTATTCTGAAGTCTTCTTTCCTTTTTGTAGCTAGGATGCATAAGGAATCCTTGTAAGAAAAGGATTCTGAAATAATTATGAATTCTTGCCACACTTGGAAACTATGTTGCAACCCATTAAAGATCTTTGTAGAATTAGTAGATTTCCGAACTAAGCTGCCACATCCTTTTAGGAAAAGAATCCTAGCCAAACAGGAAGTCCACAGGTCAAAAGAAAGTATATAACAAAATCGTACAGCCTCTGTTGACCCGTATTAAGATGCCTTCATGAGCTCTGCTTAACCTGAAATTTTAACCCAACATAGTACAAAATGTCAGGAGACTTCATGTAAAATGTCAGCTCGATCCAACGGTCGGATTGTGAATTATGACTGTTACTGTAAAAATGGATAGTTGCACATTTTACGTCAGAATCCGAATTCAACCTTTCCTGGATCATATCAACTAGAGTCTAAAGTGCACAACATATGCATTTTGGGTTCGATTGGATATCGTTTGCTTTGGTTTTCAATTCCAGGTCTAATTAGGTATGATTCATAATGTTTTTGCGTCAGTATATCAAACCTTATCGTAAATTGCTCAAATTTTATATTCTGTCTATTTGAGTTAAAATCTCACTATATCTGCAATTTTAGCTCATTTAGACATCATTTACTATAGGTTCCAGATTCAGATTTAACTTTTCGTAAACGGGTATGTTTTGTGTCAATTTTTGAAATTCCCTTTGTTTATGTTGTTTTCAATTCTTGAAGTATATTTTCAACACCTCGAACATATTTGGGTCTTGTTTCATCATTTTGCATACTTTTTTCTGTTTTCTATTCATGTATTTAGTTTCGTTCATATTTCGGATAGATTCACTTGCTACTCGCGAGACTATCATCATAGTTTTTTTTTGCTTGTTTTTTGGGTTTTATTGCTTCTTGAGTCTTATATACATCTATTTGGATTGCGTTGCTAAGTTGGTTCTATTTGGTATGATTTCAATTACGTAATAACCGAATGAAGGTGAGATGAGGGGAGAAACCTAAGTTTGAGTGAAACACGAGTGACGTGAGGATATTTTTATATTACTAACCAATTTTTCAGGTATCATCATGTTAGATCAAAACAACACACCACCCCTTCCCGAGGGTGAACTTAAGTACCAAATGCAAGTCATGACGAAGATGATGGAAAGAATGAATTTCATGATGAGGAACGTGTGTGACAGACTTGAGAAGGTGGGGGAATGTGGTAACATGGCTGGAACATGTACTCCAGACGTGAGAAAGGTTGGGGTTGAACTGAAATCAAACAATTGCAGTAGGGCCGCAAGGCCAAGGTGGGCGGGCAGATTATGAGGATTTTAAAGGGGACGTTGATGATATTGTGATGGTGGTTTTGAGAATGAGACCATATGATACGATTATGGTAAGTTCAAATTCGGATTTTGATGTAAAATATGCAACTATGTAGTTTTATGGCAACAATCATAATTCTTAATCTGACCGTTGGATCAGGCGGAAATTTACGTGGAGTCTCCTGACATGTTGTCCTACCTTGGGTTAAAATTTCAAGTCAATCGGATATCAGAAAGGCACCGCAATACTGGTCAACAGAGGCTATACGAATTTTGTTATTTATTTTCTTTTGACTTATGGACTAATATTTGGCTAGGATTCTTTTCCTAAAAGGATGTGGCAGCTTGTTATGTGGACTAGCCCAGAAACACTACCAAGGACCCATTACATGTTCCAAATGGTCCAATGACTTGGTCCAAGATAAAGGCATTAAATGCAATGTTTTGAAGGTTGCAACCAAGTCAGAAATGAAAGGTCCATTGGAGTATCAAGAGGAGACCCTAGTACATCTTATCCATGTGCAAGAGGGGTCCAACACAACCTTATTTAGGCCATGAGGTGAGGACAACGAAGGAAAGAAAAGAATCCTACTACAACTTGAAAACAACATGGATGGCTACCTTTTCCTTTTGTTTCTAGGATTAAGGGGCTGCATGGAAGGCTATAAATAATCATTGAATCAGTTATGTAATCTTCCTTCTCTTCTTCTCATGGCAGAACATGAATTTAATATTAGGGGCTTTATTTTATTTTGTTAGCTCCAACCTAAGGCTTGTTTGGGCTTAATTAATACTTTGTTTTTAGCTAGGATCCAAGGCTTGTTTGGATTAAGTTATGGGACTTTCAATTTAGGGTTTTGGGTCAGTTTTGAGTGGACCTCATATATGTCCACATAAGGGGTCCATTAAGGTTAATTTTTCAAGAACTATTTAAACTCATGTAACCAAAATTTCAGCAGCCTTATCGAAGATTAACTGGCTTCGTGTGAGAGTGATTCTTGCATTATTTAGTTCTTTAACGAATTGAATCTGACTATTACTTCTGATTTTTTCAATTTTAACATGTGAAAGTGATTCTTGCATTCTTTAGTTCTTTAACGAACTGAATCTGACTTATCAAAAATTAACTGGCTTCATGGCATCATTCTACTCTTTCCAATAATGTTGGTGCCTTGGAATAGGTTTTTATTGTGCCACACTCCTATCAGATCTATTTCGGCTTTCCAAGATCAAATCTCAATCTTGTTTGTGGGTTGCGTGACCACGTTATCACGAGGTTCGCATCACTTGTTTTGGGAATCTCCTAGTTCTACAAAGATCTTTAATGGGTTGCAACATAGCTTCCAAGTATGGCAAGGACTCATAAATGTTTTATAATCCTTTCCTTACAAGGATTCCTTATTCATCTTAGTTACAACAAGGAAAATATACTTCAGAATAAATTCTACCTTCATATCAGATTTCCTATCTATTTGGGACTTCTTAATGGTGACAAATTTGATTCTAGCATATTTAGGATAATAATTTTCAAATTTTAATTATTTTCTTCTTAGTCTTTAGGTTATTTAGGTCAATTGTAAGTGGGCCTCATATAAGTCCACCTAAGGGGGGTCCATTAGGGTTTATTTAAGTCTAGAGTTAGTATAAATAAAGGCATAACCAGATATGTAAGGTTGACAATTCAGATTAATAAAAAATTTTGTTTGCCGCACTTTGCATGTGAGTTGGTGAGATACTCTCCTTTTCTTGGTTCTATAAAGAACTGAAAAATAACTTATCAAAGAACAACTCACTTCATGGAGTCATGCTTATACTTCTCGTTCACGAATTAATATTTGTTGGGTGGGGGTTTTCCGTTTCCAGTAGTGCTGGTGCCTAGGTACAAGTTATCTTTGTGTCACACTCCTATCAAACCTGATTTACTTGGCTTTCCGGAAATTGGTGTCTTTGCGTGTGAGTTGCATTACCATGTGATCATGAGCCAAAAAAAAATTCAATAGTGTCCAATTTCTTCTTCTCCTTGATTTTGTAGCATATCAAACCTGATTTACTTGGCTTTCCGGGAATTGACGTCTTTGCGTGTGAGTTATATAACCACATGATCATAAGGTTCACATCTCATATGCTATCGGGAAGGTTTTAGGCAGCCTAGAAACCGAAGGGATTTTGGGAATAGAACTAGGGGCCAATTCGGCCAAAGGTCCTGATACTTTTATGAGTAGGAGAGAAAGGTGGATTGGATTTTTTATTGTCATAGCTATTAGGAGGCAAAGAAGTTGGAAGATGATATAGATTAAATGAGGCAAAAAATTAATGGGGTTGATCGGATGAGATTCAATACAAGTAAGGAAGAGAAACTAAGGTTACCACTTTCAAATATTTATGATCGTAATGCTTTTATGATGTTAGATAAAGAGCGCAAGGCTAAACGACTTGCAAAGGTTTATAAAGAAACAAAAAAAAAAGAACGTGAAGAATGTCTTTATTTGAAATAAAAGAGAGCTTTAATTCAACGCCAAAGGGATAAAAAATAAAAAAAGGGCAGCAGTGGTTATCATTCAAAAATATACATGCAAGTGGATGGTAAGATGTCTTTATTTGAAAATATTATCGGTTACTACATTTATACAATGTCGTTATAGGCATTTGCGTGCAAGAAAAGAACTCCAATGGATGAGACAAGAGGTTAAGGAATTGTCCATCAAACCTATTGGTGATTAAAAGATAAATCATCTTGAAGATAGAGGGAATGATACAATGCGGGCAATGAAAAACCAATTAAATTCGGATTTTCACGTAAAATGCACAACTATCCAGTTTCACGAAAATAGTTATAATTTCCAATCCGACTGTTGGATCGGGATGAAAATTTACAAGGAGTCTCCAGATGGGTTTTCCTACCTTGGGTTAAAATTCCAGGTCCATCGAAGTTCGGGAAGGCATCGCAATACTAGTCAACAGAGGTTGTACGAATTTTGTTATTTACGATCCACAAAAGGTCAAATTCGGATTTTAACGTAAAATATGCAATTATCCAATTTTAAGGTAATAGTCATAATTATCAATCCGACCGTTGGATGGAGTTGAAATGTTACGTGAAGTCTCCTGACATGTTGTCCTACCTTGGGTTAAAAGTTCAGGTCAATCGAAGTTTGGGAAGGCATCTCAATACGGGTCAATTGAGGCTGTATGAATTTTGTTATGTACTTTTCTTTAACCTGTGAGCTTCCTGTTTGGCTAGGATTCTTTTTCTAAAAGGATGTGGCAGCTTATTTTGGAAATCTACTAATTCTACAAAGATCTTTAATGGTCTGCAACATAATTTCCAAGTGTGGCAAGGATTCATAATTATGTTAGAATCTTTTTATTACAAGGATTCCTTATTCATCCTAGCTACAAAAAGGAAAGAAGACTTTAGAATAAATTCTACCTTCAAACCAGATTTCCTAATCTATTTTGGACTTCTTAATGGTGACAAATCTGATTCTAGCATATTTAGGATGGTAATTTTTGAATTTTTATTATTTTCTCCTCAGTCTTGGGGTTATTATTACTTATTTGGGTCATTTGTAAGTGGGCTTAATACAAGTCCACCTAAGGGGGGTCCATTAGGGTTTATTTAAGTCTAGAGTTAGTATAAATAAAGGTATAACCAGACATTTAAGTTAGACAATTAAGATTAATAAAACTTCATGTTTGCCGCACTTTGTGTGTGTGTGTGTGTTGGTGAGATAATCTCCCTTCTATGGTTCTCTAAAGAACTAAAAAATGACTTATCGAAGAACAACTATCTTCATGGCGTTATCCTTATACTTCTCGTTCGCGAATCAATATTCGTTGGATGGGGGTTTCCGTTTCCAATAGTGGTGGTGCCTAGGTACAAGGTATTTTTATGTTACACTCCTATCAAACCTAATTTACTTGCTTTTCTGGGAATTGGTGTCTTTGCGTGTGAGTTGCGTGACCACGTGATCACGAGATTTGCATCATCTCAAGCTTGGCTCCATTAATTAGGTTATATCCTTCTGAAATTTTCGTTTCTTGTTTCCGCAAAAATTACTTAGTGTCCAATTTCTTCTTCTCCTTGATTTTACAGCATATAAAAAAGAATTAGTTATCCTGTTTGGTTACAGTCCAAAATATATCGGTAACAAAAAAAAATTGTTCAAAAAGATTATTGGTTTCTGACGCAGAAAACTTAACAAGGGAAAATTAGACCAAATGAACTCGGAATTAGCTTAAATTTGATACACCTATTACTGGGGTCCTAATCTCTTAACATTTGATGTTTGGGGTCAATTGGATATTGTTTGCTTTGGTTTTCAATTTTGGGTCTAATCACGTCTGATTCATAACGTTTTTGCGTCAGTATATCAAACCTTATCACAAATTTCTTGAAATTTATATTCTTGCTATTTGGGTTGATATCGCACTATATATGAAATTGTAAATCAATTGGATATCATTTACTTTGGGTTCCAAATTCGGACTTAACTCATCGTAAATGAGTCTGTTTTGCGTCAACTTTTGAAATTCGCTTTCTTTCTGTTGTTTTCATTTCTTGCAGTATATTTTCGAATATATCCAACATATTTGGGTGCTATTTCATCATTTTTTGCATATTTCATTTCTGTTTTTATTCGAGTCTTGCTACTCGCGAGACTATCATTGTAGTTTTGTTTTTGCTTGTTTTCTGGTTTTTATTGCTTCTTGAGTCATATACTTCTCGTTTGTGAATCAATATTCATTGGCTGGGGGTTTTCTGTTTCCCATAGTGCTGGTGTCTAGGTACAAGTTATCTTTTTGTCACTCTCCTATCAAACCTGATTTACTTGGTTTTCCGGGAATTGATGTCTTTGCGTGTGGGTTGCATGACTACATGATCACGAGGCTCGCATCAGTCACTATGTTAGAAGCCAAGGTTTTCAACATTTCATGAAGATCATCACTCGATGACCCTATAACATTAGAATTTGTGAATGTAAGGTGTTGTCTCGCTTGATAATTTTGTTGGGGCTGAAATCCATGGAACTGTCGGCCTTGATTGCCTTGTTGAGACGGGTTCCCATAGCATAAGTTTGGATGATCTCTCTATCCGGGTTTGTATGTGTTGGAAAAGAGATCATACTTACGCTGAGGCTGTCCATTGAATGCTCCATCAATTGCATTAGCTTGCTCAATGTAATCCTATTGCATTATTGGGCATATATCCAAAGCATATCCTTGTAAAGAACATATGCTACAAACTTTCACCTGTTGTACATTTTCACAAGAGAAGATCATTAACTTTATTCTCAAGGTTAGAAATACTTACCTCATTTACTCGTTTGCTTGGGATGTCTCCATGCGTGCCAAATTGTTTCGAGTTGGCTTCCATATTTGAGATCAATTGGCATGCAGCCTCGAGTGTCTTATCTACCAATGCCCCTCCACTTGCTGCATCAATGATACTGCGGTCAGTAGGCATTAGTCCTTTATAGAAATATTGAATGACCAGGATCAGGTATCTGATGATGAGGGCATTGAATGCACAGTTACTCAAATCTTTCCCAATATTCAGAGAGTGGTGTCCCCATGAGATTGCTGAATCTTACATATTTCTTTTCTTATATTGGCAACTCGAGAGGCTAGGAAATACTTTTCAAGAAAAATCTTCTTCATGCGCAAGTCCCAATGGAACTTGGTAGAATAGAGAAAAGTTATGCCTTTGCTTCCCCTTTTAAAAAGAAAAGGAAAGCTTTCAACTTAACCTGTTCTTCATCAACTCTGTTTTGTTTCATGCCAACACAAACCATGTGGAACTCTTTGAGATGAATATGAGGATCTTCTCCAGTAAGTCCATTGAATATAGACAGTAAATGTATAAAACTAGACTTGAGCTCGAAGTTGGCAGTGTTGTCGATGTTTATGCATAATGGTTGATTCTCCACATTATGAGCAGCAAGCTCCTTGAGTGTCTGTTGTCGTGCAACAACCATAGTGTTGACACGAGCTTCCTTTCGTAACCTGCGTAAAGTTTTCTCTATTT
>Ga0325402_1004395_pt1 | contig 12965 bp, 10 predicted proteins | sample PopdelMetagenome_22_FD_207212 | JGI IMG/M metagenome (GOLD analysis project Ga0325402, IMG submission 207212) | Populus deltoides microbial communities from Bellville, Georgia, United States - Xylem-PdKOR-R3 | ecosystem: Host-associated > Plants > Phyllosphere > Stem > Wood/Secondary xylem... | reverse complement strand
GTTCACTAGCCATTCATTAATATGATTTTTATGTAGGAATTTATGTATGATTAGAAAATACATTTTTGTTACCAAGAAAAAACACTCTTTTAAGAAGAAAAAATATGTGTCATATATGAAATTAGAAGAGACATATAATGATGTCTCGTTATCAAACAAAATAGTAAGATTGTTTTAAAACTACTAAGGATCAAAATTGATTGAAATAATAGTTAAAATTAAAAGTAAATTGAATAAAACAAATAAAATAAAATAGAAAAGTAAAAAAAGTGTAAATTGCAACAGTATGGTAAAATTAACAAAAACACAAAAAAAAATGGTCTTAGTATATAGTTCTCTGACCTATGAATGTCAAAATTATAATCTAACTTAGATTATTTGTTGACTTACTAGCTCTAAAGAAATATAAAAAAATCCAACTCTAATTTAATTTAATAAAAAAATCTTGCCAACTGAAGCATAACAACATTAACCAAGGTGATAAACTATCACTAAATAAAGAGCTCAAAATCCGCAATAGCTAGCTGCAAAACAGATATTGATAAAAAAAAAACATCAACAAGCTTTGACAATCAAAGAACATGGACCTACCAACCCTAAAAAACCCCAAATCACAGAGCAAGAAAATAAATCAGCCAAATCAAGATACTAAGAGCTCTGAAAATGTCCCAATAAACTAAACAAAAATTGTGAAAGAAACTATATACACCCTCTGTACATCACCAAGAGAGAGATAAAAGCAATTATATATAAAAAAAAAAAACAGAAGGATGAATGTCCTAGTCAAGCACAAGCTCAAACTCCCATGAAAATGCCTAGAATTCAGCAATTCTAAAAGAAATTAGAGAACAAATCAAGCTAGAACATAGAAAAAAAAAACTTATCTCGCAACAACCAAATGGGAACAACTAATTGCGAAGCTTATAAGACACATAAACCTCAACCAATTTCGTTCTAAATTAACCATACATCTAATCCTAGAGTACCAGCCCAACACTTTCCCAACAATCACCAAGCAACCGAGTACATTGTAGGTAGGGTGTGCATTAAATGCCACACTTAACAAATCAAAAATCTAAGAGGCCCACTAAACACCTATCAACCAACTACAACTTAGCAACCTAATCCAAGCCAAAACTCAACAAACTCAACAACTCCATGAAACCAGATGATGCTCTTCGTGGGTAGAGCCACCAACATATAGAGGAAAAAGCTCAAACATGTAGACGCTGCACACGTAGTCACCAAAACACCCACAACTGAGAAGTAACCGCTAAGAAACCCTCATCTCGTGCTAACAAAAGAACAGGGAAGCAAATCTCTAGAAACCATCACATCGCATGAGAAGCCTCATGCGAGAAGAACTGTTTCAATACATAATGTTTTTCCTCAATGATTATAATAATTTTTTGAGGCCTTTTAATTATTTTTTTTTGTAATTAACTGTAATAATAATAACAACAATAATATAGATTTACTTTTTGGTCAGGCAGCTAGGACTGATAAAAGGGCTGCAACTTGCAAAGTATTTGGTGTAAAATAGAGCCCCCCCTCGAGCAAATCATTGAAATAAAAAAGTAGACAATCACTATAACAGTTACTACGAATACTAATTAATTAGGTTTGGACCATCTAGCTAATGATCCTTCTCCGTTTGGAGAGGACCATTTTATCACAGAGAAGGTGGTGAAGTGGGGACAAAAAAAAGAGAGGAAAAAGATTGATGCCTTTTGCATGTTATGATTGGCATTGACTCGTTGTCCAATTGTCTTTAGAAAGTTCGCTTTTCTGTCCCAGCTGTGGGATTCTATACTTTCTCTATAGCACAAAACAAAATGCAACCCTCTCCCATCTCCCCACCACTACTCTATCACTACATTCCCTTCCCTCTACATCTCTTCTATTTTAGTTATTAGTCCCCACTCGTGATATATATATAAAATTTCAAATTGAAACATTAAACATAGAATAAAATTTGTGTTCTTGAGGCACACAATATTGCTCATAAGCTTGCACAAGAAATACCAAAAGAATCCACCTTTTCTGGCTACTGAGTATCACTTCATAGTATAAGGTCTAGAATTAATGAAAATTTATGTTAGATTCTTCTTTTCCGCTGTACAAATGGTTTGTTGCTATGACAAATCTTTATGTTTCAAAGAAGCAGAACATACACAGTGAAACTCCACAGGAAGTCAAGAACAAGGACCCGTCGTGTAATCACGTTACCATTCAAATCCACTGTTTTGGGATTTTGCAGGCTTCTTTGAGAACTCCATACAGGTTATAATAATAACTTCTAAATTGTCTTCTTTGATAATTTGAATTGGACTTTGTGCATGATTTCTTGAGAACTGAAATTTGCATGAAATTGGAACCTGCTTCCATTTTGTTGCCTACTGGACCTGTTTTTTTTTTTTTTTTTCAAAACTTAACCGGACTTGCTGCCTTGCATTGCAAATCAAATTCATTTTTTCACTAGAGATCACAAACATGTCAGAAACTTGTAGGATCTTAGCATTGTTTAACCATCCAGCTAGTGTTTTTCTTTTCCTGCAATGAAGAATGGACATAAAAGTAAAGATACTTTCTTGATCTAAAAATCATAGAGACACATGGGGGTATCTAACCTCATCTCTTGCTTATAATCAGTCAAGTTTTCAAGAAAAACTTACTTGAGTGCCGTGGAACTCTGTGTTAGATCATTGATTGCAACAGGGGATGTTGTTTTTTGTGATTCACAATTAAACAATGTAATTAATTCAACTAACAGTCTCATAAATCTATGAAGGATGTCTGTCAGATCCTTAAAAAACACATAGTTGATTCACAATTGCTCACATTTTCAGTATTCTAAGCCATCTTATAGGCTCTATGGTTCTAAACTCATAGGTTAAATTAAGCTTCTGGAATTTCTACAATCTCAAGAGAAAAGTCTTCAATTAAACAAATCTTTACAGAAAGTTTTCAAGAATCAGTCTCTCCCTCTCTGCCTTTCTCCCTCTTTCCTTTTCTATTTGCAGTGAGAAAAGGAACTTCTTTTTTAATCAGGAGGTGAATATCACGACAAAAAGAGAGAACTGACCACCTTAGCACACGCGCACACCCACACACCCAGTCGCCTTTTCTTTTGTATCGATGTTGGAAAAGGACAGGCTCCATAGCTATATTTTATTTGAGGATTCTGTGACAAAAATTAGTCTGCTGGACACTGAAGGACAGTAAGGGGTATCGGCCTTAGCCTAATTTCTACAGCAGAGATTTAGAGAAAACCCCCACAAAACCTCAATTACTTTCAAGCATCCATTGTCTCCTCAATCCCTAACCTTTCATCCCCTTTGAAGCGAGCCTGCTTTTGTGGGCTAAAACTATTTTAGCAAGTTACATCTGGACTTAACCCCTTTCTTGATTAATGCTCAATATAGCTGTTATATTTGGATGGACTCACTTGAGCAACTTTTGGGTTGCTTTGGAATATTATTCTCCAGCAGAATTATGTATCTCGAGCATAAAAAGAACTGATTGGTACATTGAAAAAACTTTTGGTTTTTCATGTAATACAAGCTAAAAGTGACATTGGTTCCTTTCCCAGCTGACGGTGAATTAATTTTTCCTTGTATTTACAACTTCCAGCTATTTAAGGCAGTTCAATCAATCATACCACCTCCTTGTTCTGGAGGAGACACCACTGCAGAATGAGGCATCCCACTGCTGCATTCTTCTATCTATTCCTTTTCTCCAAATAAGCTTGAAAAATAAATGCATGAGGGCCAAATGCCATCCAGCAGATATTTGGATGCATGGTCTGTTTAAGATGGACATAAAACTGGTCCTTGGAATATCTAAAATCTTAGTTAACTTAAAAAACAATACATATCTGTTGCAGAGAAATTACCCAGCACATACACAGTAGAATAGGATATCAAAAAGGTGTTTGAAAATATTAAGAGGTTGTTTTTAAAGTGGTTTTTATTTGAAAATATATTTTTTTATTTTTTAATTATATTAACACATCATTCGGTATAAATAATTGTTTTAGAAATATAGTTTGGAATCCAATTCCAAAAAGCTTGAAATACGTATAAACAAAATAGGACAATTGGAGGGGGGGTGCTCAACAAGTCTCACTTGCTTACCAACAAGAGAAGCGAATGTGGAAATTGGACCATAAATGTATGGACATTTCTATGTTAATACTCATCACAGCAACTATTTATCTTCCCCTTCTTTGTCTCTTTGGCGCTCTCTCTCTCTCTGGTGAAGAGAATCAAAGAAAATTGTTAACTTTTGGACGCCTTGACATTTTAAGGTGCAAGGGTCTGCTCTATACTGTAGCATATACTTGAGCAAACTTTCTTTCTTCTCCAATTAAAGCCCAGGAGCTGGTTTACATCTTTTAATGCAGAAAGACTTTTAATTTGTAAAAGTGAACTGATTTATAGACCAACGTGAGTCGCTTCAAGGTGAAGGCTCACTGGTCAAAAGCACAAAGGTTTTATCCTTCTGAACTATGTCAGGCTCTCTGCTATGTTCATACACTGTTAACAGCTGCTAATGATCACTTTGTGGGTACGGGTCTGGTTAGCTATATTACAAGAAGACAAGTCCAGTTTTTGGAGTCTAATTAGACCTCAGTGGCTCCGGTTCTCTGATTCATCATTTCTTTAAAGATTCAATCTTGGGTACTTGCTTGTTTTGTTCCTGGAGTTTAATGGTATCTGACCTTTGTTTTCAGATTTTTTTTTATTTTTTTGTACTTTTTTTTTGTTTATCGGGAATGTTGTCTGTTTTACTAATGTTGATTGGGGTGCGTTTTCTCTCAGTTTGAAGGGGGCGAAGATAGTAAAATGTATGGATTGAAAGTGACTACTAGACACAAGCGTTCAAAGAGGTAAGCTATTAATTCAATCTTTTGTAAGCTTGCAATTATTGTTCTCATTGCTCATTTCTGTTCATTGCTATTCTACTTGATGGGTTTTTTTTAACTGGAATGGCTTCTGAAGAGTTTTCTGTGGTGGGCTTCATGAATAAAATGGAAACTTGGGGCATTCATCACACCTGCTAAAAAGTGTTGTTTTATAAGTAAAAACGACGAGAATACAGTTATATAAAACCCCATGAAAGTTTTGGTTTTATTCTCCGAGCTATTTTCCAAGCAGAAAAGACTATGAAATTTTTGTCGTCCAGATGAAATTTTAGAGCTTCAAAAAAGAGGAACAGTGGGAGAGCTTTTCCTAAATCATAAAGAACTTCTTGAAGATGGGATTTTAGAGTATGTTTCCCAGCTTGGAATTTGGGGATTTTTCTTTTGATTTCTCCCAAGTTCCTTCTCTGATAAAGCTAGCAATTAATGAGTAATAGATGCGGTGAATGAAACTGAAAACTGTTTCAAGTTGGGTCTTGGGAAAATTATTGCAAAGTGGATCTTTGATAGGAGGTAACCGTTAACATCTCTAGCCACCTCCTCCTTCCCAGTTAAAAAGAAAATCCAGTAATTGTGTTGCAGTAGCTGTGCTCATTATATAGAGGCAGCCAAGCCTTTTAATCTTTTTTTTCCTTCTTCATTATATATCCATTTCCGTTTTTATGTTTGCTATTTGTGCTGTGGCAGCTTCCCAGATAAGAAAAGAGTCGAGGAAGATGACTTAGATAGTTCCTTTGAAGCATCCAGCCGCATAAAGCTGGTAAGACTACACCTTTTTTTATGCCCTTTTGCTTAAAAAAAATGAAAAGAAAAGGAAGCAGCTCAGTATCTTATTTCTTCTTTACAGTAGCCAACCTTTCATCCCCATGTTTTATAAAGACCTCGAGCATAAGGCCAGCCAAAACTTACTGTAAAATGACTTCTTTTAAATCTCCTCATCTGCATAAGGTTGTTTCTTCGCCTTCGAATTATTATTCTATTTGTTTAGGTTGGGGCAATGGGATGAATAATTAGCTTAATACATTTGAGTCAAATTTTAGTTATGGTCCCCACTGCGGTGGTTTAGTTGAATGGAATAAATTATTATTGTGATTTAAATAAAGAATAACTCATATAATTAACTCAAAAGCTAAGCTGATTTGGTCGCTTTTCCCAACACATTAATTCATTAGGTGAATCCTCCTGGATCATAACATAACAAGCAATTACTAAGTATATGATTTTTGGATACAATCTGATTACAGAATATGGGGCTCTTGAAATACTCTGCCAAAGCCAAGAAGAAACAATCCCCTAAGACCGAAATGCAAGATTCTTTGAAGCAAGAGGTATGCAACTGAACTTCTTCATTCTCGTCCTGTTCTTTCTTGCTCTGAGTTAAATATTAGCTGAACTCTTTTATGCAGATTCTACAGCTTGAGAAAAGATTACAAGATCAGTTTCAGGTCCGTTGGGCTCTTGAAAAGGCATTGGGTTATAGGACTTCTTCCCATGAGAGCATGTCTGAGCTGTCAATGCCTAAGGTAAATCCTTGCCATTATAATTTTATGGGAATAGAAATAGTTGTGCTTTATTACTGTCATTCAAAGTGAATTTATACAGAGCTGGGGCCTTTCAGCAAAACTTGTAACCATGCCAACAGCTCACTTGCTGAATTCTTATCATTTCTTTGGGAAAAATCTTCTGATAATTTGTAATTTAAGTTTCTTGTTCTGATTTATGTCACTTAATATGTAAAATGGAATTAAAATGTCAGAGTTCATTGTTAGGCTCAAGGTTTTTGACTTGCTAGTTCCTGTATTTTCTGCAACTCCAGCCAGCCACAGAATTAATCAAAGAAACTGCAGCATTAGAGTTGGAAGTTGTATATCTGGAACAATATCTTCTCTCCCTGTACCGGAAGGCATTTGATCAACGAGCATCCTTGGTTTCCCCATCTAACCAGGATCGAAGTTTAAAAACCCCTGTCACAACCCCGAGACGAAGGTTGTTTGATGTTTCCAGGCCTGATATATCAAAGAAGGAAACTTCAGCTACTGAAACTGCTTGTCAGTCACTTGACAATACATGTAAGGAAACCAATAGAATAGGAGGAGAGGAGAAACTATTAGATTCTGGAGTTCATCGATGTCAGTCTTTATTGTCCCAACACACTACATTTTCAAATAGAGCCTCTCCTCCATCAGAATCTTTTGGTAGAGCTGTGCGTGCATGCCATACCCAGCCATCGTCCATGATGGAGGTAACTGAGTGCTAACACATAAATTATATCTTTGCAGTTTTTTAGTTTTGCTGTTTGCAACAACTACCAATGACGATGGAGCATGTTAAGCACAAGGTGCTTTTTAACTATTGTTTGCCAAAACAATGTGGAAGAACACTGTCATTGGCTATTCATTTTCAAATTCAACAATTACAGAAATAGGGCGAATAATTTCATCAAATGACAATTTTATCAGCCTTGAATGGATTATAAATTTTTTGTTTTTTTGCAGTATGCCCATAGTGCATCAAACATTATTAGTTTGGCTGAGCATCTTGGTACTCGCATTTCTGATCATGTTCCAGAGACACCTAACAAGCTTTCAGAGGATATGATAAAGTGCATGTCAGCTATATACTGCAAGCTTTCAGATCCACCTTTGACACATAATAGCCTTTCATCTCCCAATTCATCCTCATCATCCATGAGTGAATTTTCCCCTCGAGAACAATGTGATGTGTGGGGTCCGGGATTTAGGAATAATTCATCCCTTGACATACGGTTGGATAACCCTTTCCTTGTTGAAGGTCTGAAAGAGTTCAGTGGACCATACAGTACAATGGCTGAAGTCCCATGGATCTATAGAGATAGTAAAAAATTAGGAGATGTTGAAAACTTGCTACAAAATTTCAGGTGAGCCGATCTACCATCTGATTATTACCAGAAAACGTGTTAATAATGTAGGTATCAAGTAAACAGCATGTGTTTTGCTGTTATGTTGAGATTCTTATTATGATTTTTGGGATCTTCTGCTGCAGATCACTTATCTGTCGACTAGAGGAAGTTGATCCTAGGAAGCTAAAACATGAGGAGAAGCTAGCTTTCTGGATCAATATACACAATGCGTTGGTGATGCATGTAATGGCACTTTTCACTTTTCGATAGAAATATTTAGTTAACAAGCTAATTCCATATTTTTTTCTTTTTCTGACATGAGTTTCTAACTTCAATATTCTCTAATAGGCATTTCTGGTGTATGGGATTCCCCAAAACAATGTTAAGAGGCTCTTTCTACTTTTGAGAGTAAGGGAAACCCTTTCGCATTTTTCCTTTGAGTAAGAGAATTTGTGCAAATATACGTGTTCTTAAACTCTTGCTCTGTGCAGGCTGCATATAATGTCGGGGGTCATACATTTAGTGCAGACACGATACAGAGTTCTATCCTTGGATGCCGGATGTCTCGTCCTGGACAGGTGGATCTTTAGAGTTTTTCTTGAAACTAAAATTCAGAAGTCATTATTGTTAATATCTTGTCAAAGGGCTTTGGTGTGTAGGGTCTTGCAACTTTACCTGCCTTTTGTCGAGATCCAATGCAGGATTTGGCATGTAGAGTTGAGCCACCATCGTGAAAAATCTTTCAAATAAACAAGGGCATTATTTTTTGTGTCATGAAAAGAACAGAGCCATGCTCACACAAAAAAAGACAATGATATATATTTGTATGTTCAATAAGCATATTTGTATTTGTAAAGTAATTCTCGTGGGATACAATAATTCACTTGTCAGTTACGTTGTAAATTCATTTGATATAATGATCCTGAAAAAGCTTGTCCCTATTTGCAGTGGATTCGAACATTACTTTCATCAAAGTCCAAATTCAAGACAGTAGAGGATCGGCAAGCATATGCAACTGACCATTCAGAACCGCTTTTGCACTTTGCACTATGTTCAGGAAGCCATTCTGATCCTGCGGTACTTCATTTTCCTTAATCTGTTACAAGATTTTTAGTAGATGAGTAGCAGTCATAAGTAAGATACTGTGCAGCATGAACATTGTTTGCATATATCATGTAATCGCAATTCTGATTAAGAATAACCCAACCAAAATTAAATGCTATATCCTTTTTAAGTGTAAGTTTTTCTGATTAGTTGCCTGCACTTTTTGTGTGCACTGCCTTTTCACAGCACTCTTTCATAAAGAGCTCATTTTTGTGATACCATGCATTGGTTTCCAAAAGAAGTAATTTCCTTTAGACTATTCTAAAGTATATTATGAAATATCAGCTCAGTAAAAAGAACTGAACCTGGGTTTTACAGATGTTGCGGATTTTGGTATATTTTCTGTTTAGTTTATCCTCTTCAAATGGAATTTAGACAAGTACTTTTGCCAGGTCCGTGTCTACACTCCAAAGGGAATAATTCATGAGCTTGAAGCTGCGAAGGAAGAGTATATCCGAGCAACCTTTGGCGTACGCAAGGACCAGAAAATCCTGCTTCCAAAGATTGTGGAATCCTACACCAAGGATTCAGGTTTATGTCCTGCAGTTGTTCTTGAAATGATCCAAAAAACTTTGCCTGCTACTGTAAGGAAGTGTCTTCAGAAATGTCAGCTAGGAAAACCTCGTAAGACCATTGAATGGATTCCGCATAATTTTACTTTTCGGTACCTGATATCTAAAGAGCTGGTAAAGTGACTGCTTCCGTGTGTCAAAAAGTTTAATAGTATTCGACCTCCTCTATTCATTCACATAGTTCTCAAGGTTCTTATATTTTGAGATTTTAAATTTTTTTCCTTGTATATATTAGGAGATGAAGTCTGAAATGGTGGGATAGAACAATGCGATATTTTGTTTTGTATAATGAAATCTCGATTCCGCCTTTTCCGAGCATGGAAGCATTCATGATCTCTGTGATGTTGCGAAATGAAATGAAAATGTGCATGGAAAATATACCTACTGCGTTTGTTTTCTTGAGATATTATTTGGTTGATTATAAGTGCAGAACTTTGCATAAGTGTTTGACACAGACCAATCCTATGAAGAAGATGGCTATCATCAGTTGTCTCCGTACTGATCATGCCGACAATATATCACACGACAGGTTGGATATCTCAGAACTAGACATGTTCGCCAATGGTTTAGACTCATTGAATGAAATTCCTTCATATTAGACTCTGCCATTTGTTCAAAGAATACCTACCACACTTGTTTATACCGGAAACTGAACCTTTGTAGAGCATTGTTCTATTCCTGGCAAGAGACCATTCTCCCTCACCCTGTGAAACTGAAAAAGATCCTAGTAACTAGAGGTTGGTATAAAGTATAGCTTTTGGGGTTGTACATGTGACCAACTCTAGCCGTTGTTCGAAACAAAAATTGTTTGGTTGAAACAATTTTTGATATTAAAGTCATAGATAATATAGATAAAAAGCTAGAGAATCTTTAAAATGAAACTCGTCTCAAGTAAGTTTCCAAGTAACATCAATTATTTGTGCTATGAGGATTCATGGCTTAATGATCAATAGATATTTTTGGGATAAAGAAGGGGGTGGGTGAACATGTGATTGGCAGTCTGTCGGAGCTCAATTATTACCAGGATATCAGTGCAGATGGTTATTGCAGGATGGTTCTGTCTCCACAACTATGTTCACATTCTTCATCAGTGAAAACCATCTACAGAACAAATATTTGGAAGCAGTGTAATGACTTGTTCCATTCGATCTATGCTTTTGGAAAGATCATTTTTCACATATTCTATCCATGGTGAAAACTAGATGTAAAGCCTTATGATCTTGTAGCATGGCTCTTGAGTGCATTAAAATCGAGACAATTGTGCTTATGAACTTACATCCGTGCAAATTTAATCTCTGGCAGTTAAAAGAGAGAGAAAAGAAGCAGCAATCTACATGTCCCCTACTCACTAAACATAAGCACTGAAATCTTCAAGAAAGGTAAAAACAACTCTTAAACAAGTTCCAACGATGCACAAACACAGTTAACCAGAGATTTAACTAGCTATAACTTGTCTAATATGGGCTTTCCCCTATAATATTCCCAGGAGGATTATAAAAACAAATAGTTAAGCTAGCTTGGTCCTTCACGCATGTAGCTTGTGCACACCCCAACTCCAAAGATTTCCTCCACACCACCTGTGTGTAAACTCCACACCTATGGCTTGGTGCACAGGAATTGTTAGTGTGGTTATAGTAATTCTTCTCTTGTACCCAGTGATCAACAGCCATGAGTGGAGTCACAGCCATGCCACTAGCCCATAACTGATTTGCACCATACTTACTGTTGCTCAAGTTTGCAAACTGGCAACCCATTTTGTTCCTTTGGTACCTGACTAGTCTGCTTGTGGCATTGGCTAGCATCTCGCTCCACTTGAGAGAGCCAACACCAACCGCTGCTCTTGCTTGGTTGTGAGACTGTAGGAACTCTTTAGCCACATTTGGCAGTGGAACTGGAGCTGTTGTGACTTGGGTGGGGTTATGGTCTGATGCAGGAGCTGCACCATGGGTTGAGCTGTGGCATAAAGCTAGAAACAGAAGGGGAAGCAAGGAGTAGCAAGCCATTTCTTTAGCTAGATTTTTACAAGGTCAAGTGATTTTCAGCTGAGGGTCCACTTTATTAATAGATTTGCTCTTGTGTGGTCTGGCTATGCTTAGGTGGTATGACGAGGTTGTCCTTCACAATGCCACCCTCACTTTCACATAGTTAAGGTTTATACTGTCAATTTGCCACCATTTTGATTAATTGGAAGATTCATGTTGTTCCCAAGATAATTCTATGAAATAATTTTTGATATGACAGAAAGGGGTGAAGGCATCATCCGCGATGCATCGGGCCAGGTGATTTGTTGGGGACTGAGACAAGGAGCCTTGAAACCATGGGAAGGGTCAGACAGTGCCGCCCACCCCTTGACATTGTTTATTTACTTGTGTACAGCAATCAAATTGGATGGCACACGTGAGAGTACTGTTGACTTTGATCTGAAATGCTGTGCAAATCTCAGTGAAATCTGGTGTTCCCATGTGGTCTGTGCATTTATGAGTGGGAGATGAAGGCTTGATTCTCAACACGCCTGGGAAAGATTTCTTGTTTCAGAGGATGGATGTGAGCAACTGAGCATGCTCGGGCTAAAGAACTGCTACCAACTAGAAGATGATGCAGAGGGTTTGGCGTACAGTATCTTCTATGATTTATATATCAGGACCTCTTGATTACCATGCCAATCTCCATGATCACTGCTTGGCTTCACGCTGCAAACTTCCTTGTAATAGTGGTTGGAATGAGTTACTGAACAGTGGAAACGTTATTTTGCTTGTGTGTGACATGTTTAGCTGCCCAAGGTTGCAGTGATGGATGGCTCCATTTATTGCTGTGAGTTGGACTTACCATGAAGCTCTATGGTAGGAAATAGGAATATACGTGGGAGCTGGGCTGATCTCACAGACGAATGAAGTACGTATTTGACCCTCTAAGAGTGGACTCTCTACTGCTTTCTTCGCTGCTCCTTCTACTAATAGCCTGACTCGAATTCACAGCTCGGCCTTGTATTCATACAGACTACAACGTACATCATTTGGATACCCGCACTCCATCATTTAAGGCTTGTATTCTTAGAGTTTCTATTTAAAGGAACACATGATGCAGTATAAATTATATAAAAAAAACCCATTATACCAATTACAATACGCTAAAGATACATTCAACGGGTTTATTCAGAGTATTTAAGTTAAGATAAATTTTAAAAAACCGATATCTTCATATTATTAAATTTTAATCCATTTATTTTATGTACAAAAAGAGCTTGGTCCATCAATTTTATAAGCTAATTAATTTTAATAACCAGAGGTTTATTTATTTCCTTGTGTCATGTGTTTTATGGAATTCTAAGCTAGGAGAGGAATTTTTTATTGTGTGTGTAAACATTGGAGGGAGGCTAATGAAGAATTATTCCCATCTATGTTTTGGATTCTAAGGGCAGTATCATGGGATATTTGGCCAGGATTTTTTTTTAAGCAAGAATTTTATTCAAAAAATATTGTTTTTTTTT
>Ga0325402_1004392_pt1 | contig 12971 bp, 6 predicted proteins | sample PopdelMetagenome_22_FD_207212 | JGI IMG/M metagenome (GOLD analysis project Ga0325402, IMG submission 207212) | Populus deltoides microbial communities from Bellville, Georgia, United States - Xylem-PdKOR-R3 | ecosystem: Host-associated > Plants > Phyllosphere > Stem > Wood/Secondary xylem... | reverse complement strand
GAAGAAAAAAACAATGCAGGAGCTCTTGGCAGAATGTGCACTGGTGGGAATGGAATTCAACGAGAGACCCTTTATTAATTAATTTAACTTCCTTGCGGAGGGGAGCAGCGTTCCTGTTTGTTTTTATATTTTAAATTTTTTATAATTTTTTTATTTTAAATTAATAGTTTTTAAATGTTTCATTAAAAATAATTTTTAAATAAAAAATATTTTAATAAACGACCATAATCATTCTTCCAACCAAATCCACATAAGGAATCCAGAGAATGTGGGAACGTGATCAGCTTTTGAAAAGAAAATCAAGAAATAAACAGGACAAAGCCTTAGCAGCATTAATTAATGAAGAATAGCAGCGTTGTTTGTTGTAAAATCCTGCTACAGTTCGCTTGGAAAGCTGCCCAGTCAAAGGCTCGATCCACAACTTCATAGAGAGAGATGTAAATACGTGTTTACATGCATGTGGAAGTCTCAGTAGTTGACTTCCTCTAAAAAAAGATAAACTCATCCATTAATAAAAAGCAATAGATAAATTCTTGAGAGAGAATATATAGAATTGAGAAGGAGTTACTTTTCACAGAACTCGAAGCGTTTTAGATGAAACCCCAAACTTAATTATCAAATTTCTTACAATATCAGAGCTTTCGAGAAAATTACCTCACATGGAGAAGAGCAATGCAAGAACAGGATTTATTTTGTCGACAGAACACTCCACAGACCAATTTCGCATTCTTCACGTTACTCGGCCAGCACCAAATGCAATTCCATGCTAATTCAATGGATTTTAACACGCAGTCTCCTAATACTTGATGAAGTCATGAAAACACTTCACATGAAAATCAAGCTTTCCATGTGGTGAGATGCTAGGCCAAGACATGTGGACTTGAATATAAGGTTGGTGTTTTTGTCCAGTATACTATACCTGAAAAATAAGTTTTTTCTGGAATGAGAGACTCTTCAATGCTAAATTCAATATATGTAGAAAAAAAATGAGAAAAATATACAACATGAAAGCTTATGCTCATGGGTGTTACATGACACTCATAAGAGTTTGTACTTTGAGAGAATTTGCCAATAAAAGCATTAAAATAGTTTATGCTTGTGGGCATTACGCGACACCCATTTTAACTCCTTTGAACTAAAAAAAAAAAATGCATAGAGATGTGTGTGTACCAGATACAAGTTATTAAGCTGGCATTTTTTGAAGGTGTGGGCAAGACCGAGCAATATGGGTTGTTCGGACTTTTTCCATGACCGAGTAGCACACGCTGCTCTGTTAGAGAATAATATAAATCATATCCTGGGACCTTACCTAAAAGTTTAAGCTATTGGGTTGAGATGGTTCTTAACATGGTATCAAAGCCTTGATGACCAAGTGGTTACGAGTTTGAATCTCACAATCCCCATTTATTTGATAAAAATTAAGCACAAGGTAAAATGGACCTGTGCAAGTTTCAAGTCTAGAGGGCTTTCACTTGAGGGTGTGTGTTAGAGAATAATATAAATCATATCCTGGGACCTCACCTAAAAGTTTAAGCTATTGAGTTGAGATGGTTCTTAACATGCTCGACCTTTGGCTTATGACCAAGCAACATTGGCTGCTTTACCATTGGCCAATGATTGAGTAATATGTGTTGCTCGGTCCTGGGCTTTCTATTGTTTTATTTTTTTGGGAAATTTGCATCATCATTTGCCTCCCTAATCTTTTAAACATATATGTTAGAAAGATTTAACTAGCAGAAGTGACAAAAGAAAACTTATTCATTTTGTACTAGTGATGTTACCTTATGAGAGTGTTACTGTAGGTAGGTGTTTGAATGTTGGCCTTTTATTTTGTATCATGAAAGACTTTCTATAATTTTTTGTCAACGTTTCTAGAAGAGAGAGAGAAAAATTAATTGTTTTGCTTTGTTAAAAGTAGTGTAGTAGTAATAAGAAATAAGCGCTAAAGTAACTAATATGGTTTGTGTATGTGTTTAGAATGTAAGGAAGTGTTTCTTTGAGTAGTCACAAAGAATGGAGAAGAATCATTGATCCTTTAAAGAAAAGTGGTCACAAGGACCTGGAAAAGGACCCCTACCCTCTTGTACACATTGGAGACACATATGAAGATTCAATGAAGACATGTTTGGCAACTTGGAGATCTAATTGTGGAACTTTTCATGGAGACATGTTTGGTAACTTGGAGATCTAATTGTGGAACTTTTCATGGAGACAGGTTTGGAGACATGGTGATTTCGCATGTGGAGACTATTATGGAGACAAGTTTGGTGATTTTAATAGAGATTTTTTGTTGGAGACATTGAAGATATGGAGAAAAATTATTTCTTTTATTAAAAAATCCAAAAAAAGGAGATACAATTCCTAGGACTTGTCATAACCTAATATTTACCCCCTTCAAAAACAAGAATTTCATCAAAATACTTCGCAAACAAAATTTGATAGATTTTTGCAAAAAAAGAAAAGAAAAGATAGTTGCTTAAAAACGATCAGTTTTTTTTAAAATACAATTAGGAATAAAATCAGACAAATGATGAAATTTAAAAGGTAAAGACTAAGGTAGAGCAAATACATAAGAGTTAGGAATAATATTTTAAGGACAATTAGAGGCGTGATTGAAGAAAAAATAAAAAGGTTGAAACTTGAAGAATTAAAAGACCAATGATCAAAATGAAAGAGATGAAAAAAATGTAGTCTTATTAAGTCAATCAGGGACTTGATGAAGGAGAAAAATTGGAATTTAAAGTCAATTTGACTAAAAATACACAAATTAGAGGACCAAGGACTACATTACAGAATACAACAAATAATAAGGGTTTAATTAAGTTTGATCAGGGGTGAAATTGAAAGAAATTCAAAGATTTAAATCTAATTTGAGTAAAAATTAAAGATTTGAAAAATAAGGACCAAAACTAAAAAGGCATGAAAATTCCTAGACTATAGTGCATTTCAACCCTGAAAAATGATGTTGTTTTCTATTAAATCCAAAATCATAATCTAAATCTAAACCGAAAACAACACCATATCATTTTAAGTGAAATGACATGTTTCACTTAAAAATAAAAAGAAATCCAAAGATTTAAATCTAATCTAAGTAAAGATTGAAGATTTGAAAACTAAGGACCAAAACTAAAAAGACATGAAAATTCCTAGACTATAGTATACTTTAACCCTGCAAAATAATGTTGTTATTTTATTAAATCCAAAATCATAATCATAATTTAAACTAAAAACAACACCGCATTATTTTAAATGAAATGACTTGTTTCATTTTAAACATTGTCCTTTTGTTAACCGAGGAACAAAAAAAAATGACATTGTTTCAAAGGCCATAAACAAAACCTTATTCCTCATGGTAAAAAATTAACCCTTGTTGGGGGACCAATTTTGACACAATTCTACCATTGATGTTCTACCTTTTATGGACAAGCAACACACCCAACACTCTCCCTAACACCCTACATGCAATCTCAATTAAAAACTTTGTATTTCTTAGCCCTTAAACCATTGTTAAACCATACTGAAACCCTTTACCCATTAGCCTTATTCCAGTATAATTGAGTTGGATATGAGTGAATCAATGGTTATGATTTGTCTAGTAGAAATGCCTTAAAATGTTTCTAAACCCTTGTAAATAGCACCTAATCTCCATCCACGAGAAAAGAGAAGGGAAAAAAAGAAAGGGGAAATGATAATAAAAAAAAATGAAGAAAAGAGATAAGAGTAAGAAAGATTGATAGAAAAAGTAAAAGTACAAGAACTTTGAAATGGTGAGGAGAGACCAAAAAAAGAAAGGTTAGAGAGAGAAAAAAAGAATAAAAAAGAAAATGATATGGATATAGTTAGAGAACAAAAAGAAGAGATGGAAAAAGAAAAAGAAAAAGAAAGCTGAAACATAAGATAGACATAAGGAAGAAGGGATAAAGTTTAGAGAAAGTGGGGGGAAAAACCTTGAGTTTTATGAGAAAAAAAACTTGTATGGTGATGTTGAACTTTATTCTCAGGGATAATGACAACAATGGTCTCTCCTATTAATAATGTTTATTCCAGTTCATTCATTGAGTTCGAGGCATACAATAGTAACAACAATAATCTCAAGTAGTAGCAACAGTAGCTCTTAATAGTAATAACAATCTTGGTTTGAGTAGAAGCAACAAAAACAAATTCTGCAGCAGCAACCACCCTTGTATAATGACCTTTTAGGCTTTATTAGATATAACAATTTCACCTGAATCTGATAGGTGCCGACCAAAACTACTCGAATGGAAAAGAAAGTTTTTGACCTAATCAAGGTCAGGTGAAACCCAAAGGTAAAAAGTTAGGTTTTTGATTGTGTATATATACTTCTCTACCCGATATAAACTCGATCAATGCATTAATAACTTTAAAAGTTTTTTAAAAATCACATTTATACCAAGCTATATATACCACTTAAATTTGGGGGTTTTCAGCCGTTAAGCTTCTCTAATCCCTTTCTCTTCCTCTCTTTCTTGTGTGTTCTTTCCTTGAATTTCATCTTCTCCTTTTTAATATCTGTAGAATATCTTATTGGAGAACTCTATGCTTTCTTTTTTCTAACTTAGAAGAGTTACCTACATGTTTTTAGGGAGTTATAATCAAGCTCATTATTTTATGCAAAACACTAGTATCTTTAGTTGTGAGGTTATCTTTTTCAACTAGGACTCCTTTTGTATTTGGTGACTTAGATTTGGTATCCATGCTTGCCTCACCCAAAAGGCTCTTTAAAGGATAATGTCACGGGCTCTTTAAATAAGGGTGTTGTTTTCTTATGCTCTAGTTTGGGACTTTAGTAATAATTTCTTCATTCTTCTTCTCTCCCTTGTGAGTCATTCATAACAACAATAATGGAAGGAAACCAACAAGCATGCACGGATGTGGGTTCTGTGTTATTTGTATTGTAGATGAATGAGTTTTTTGGTCAACTTCATCTCTAGTTCAACCAACATCATAAAAGCTTGATCCACATAAGGTTATTTTAACTAGGTCAATCATTGCCAAGATTTTCTATTTTCTTAAATGATCTTTCAAGAAATGATCTCAACAGTATTTTTTTTTAGTCTTTTCGGGATCGTGGCGAACAATAGCCAAGTTATAGATACTCGATAAATGCTTAAAATCTAATACGATTGAGTTTCAGGTATCAAATACCTATACTTATTGGTTTTTAGGTCAGATATGAATTAAGATTTTGAATTTATGTTTGATAGTGTCAAACCTGACTTACGAGTACCCATTACCATACATAAACTTTATGAGCGTGTTCATAGTATTTTCACCACACACTACCAGAAATTCGCTAAATAGCAACTGATTTACCGACGGAATATTTCTGTTGGTAATTTGAGGTCGAAATTACCGATGAACAATATTCCATCCGTAATTTAGTCGGTAACTACCAATGGAAACTTTCCGTTGGTAGTTACCGACTGAATTACGGACGGAAAAGTTTCCATCGTAAAAAAAAGTTGGGTCGCTGACATGGAGGTTTTGGCGGTTTATTTTTTCAGACGGGATCACCAATGGATTCAAAAAGACAGCATGTACAACGACCGCCATTTATATTGCCGACGAAATCACCGACGGATTTGAAATGACAGATCCGTATGGTGACATGTCAATTGTTCCGTTAGAATCATCGACGGTTTCACCGAGGGAGTGTCCGTCGGTGAAACCGTCGGGAAAAGATAATATATGTCCAATCTGTCGTCCCTCTCCTCCCCTATTTCCCCTTCTTCTTCCTAATCCTAACTCTCCCCATCTGCAAACAATCAGCCTCCCTCCCTCCAAACAAAAATCTCCCTTATATCAACATAACAACTTATATTTCTTGAAGTTTTGTGGTCACAACATCTGTGTTCTGATTTACGGGCTTTCCAACACTACGGCCGACAACTTGCAGTCGACCCGCAGTGTTTCAACCGTTTAGAGCTCCCAATCAATACAAGCTCCCAATCTAAGGAGTTCGTGGCCTTGCAGCAACACACAGCTCAGCTCACCGACAAATACGACCACCTATCAGCGGAGTACGCACAACTCAAAGCATTTCATGCACAACAAAGAATGGAGTCTGAGCAAATCAAAGCGTCTCAAGCATAATAAAAAGCGGAGTATGAACAACAAAAAGCGGCTTATGAACAACAAAAAACGGCTTATGAACAGCTTCGCGAAATGGTTATGAACATGGCAAATAGTGGAACATGTGCGCCTAATCCTTTTTGGCCGTATAACCACCAGCCTCCTCCTCTAGGATCTCCTCCTCCTCCTCTAGCTCCACCTTTATATTAATTTGTAATAAACATTATTTACCTTTAAAACTTCATTTCATATTTTTTTTGAAACATATTCAGTTTGTAATGAATATTATTTAACTTTGTTTTTTTTTATGTTTAATATAAATTTTATTTGCATAATTGGTTTGTATTACAATTAATTTATATAGTTTTATATTATATATCCTAAATAATTTTTTAAAAACAAATTTAGAAAAAAACTATTACCAAGGATTTTACCGACGGATTCATTCGGTCGGTATTTTAAACACTCATCGACAGACTTACTGACAGAATTAATCTATCGGCATTTAATAGTAGCTGCCACACTTACCGATGAATTTACAAACGAATATATTCAGTCGGTATTTCATACACTCACCAACACCTTTATCGACGGTTAGTAGCCGTCGGTCAATCACGATATCACCAACGGACTAAAAATCCGTCGGTATATTTCAAGCGGGAATCTTTTTTTTTGGCGCGCAAATTCCGTCTGTAAAATCATCAGCAAATGGTTTTTTTTGTTTTGCCAACTGATATAGCGACGGAATGGGGAATTACTGATGAAAGGAAAGCCGACGGACGTAATTCTTCAGTAAAAAAATTACCGACGAACTTCTAATCACACATCGACGGAATTTATCCGTCGGTAAAACTGTGAAATCTTGTAGTGATATCATTTAGTTTTATTCTTAATAATTTATTAAATATGACACATATCACTTACAATCCTCTTTTCACATTCGAGTGATTGATAAATTATAAAATATCTTAAGTTTTGAACTTAAATTAAGTAGAAAACCAAAATAAATTATTTCCTATCAAAAGCAAGCTAGCTAGCACAATACCTTAACAAGTTGTTTGCAACTAAATTGCATATGAAATTGAATTGAATTCAACATGTTATTTGAATTCGATTGATAAAATGTTATAATTTTTATGTTTAAAATAAAATATTAAACCATGTAATTGAATTTAATTATATTATTTAGAATAATTATGAAAATAAATTGAATTATCAATATTAACTATTTCATACTCCAGTAATTTCTCTTTGTTACAAATAAAAAACATTTAAGTGGACATGCAATTATTGTTTTCTCTGGTTCCTTTTTTCCCCTTAATTTCTTCCCTTGCCCATAACATGATGGGGTCCTTTACCTCTATTTTGTCCCTTTTCCTTGCCTATGAAAAAAGTATGAATTTTATAACAGTAAAAGATGAACGAATTGTCAACAATATGTTTTATTTTAAAACTCAGAATAATATAATAGATTATACCTACTTCAGATATAAAAATGCAACCAAGCATCTTTCATTAAAAAAAAAGAGAGAGAAATGTATCACACAATCACACAAGAAATGGTATAGAAATTAAGAAAAATTATAATAATGGGTCAAAACATATAATCATATAATCTTCAAGTATTCCATAGTTAAATGAACAATTGGGCAAAACTAATATTAACAATTTTCATTACTCTCTCACGATCAATGTTTGCAAATAAAATGAACAAAAGAATGAGGGGTGTAACTTAACTAGTCAGGTTCTAAGTTTATTTTTTAAAAGTTATCGATTCGAGTCCCACAAACCTCAAAGCCACTAAAAGCTTACATGGTCATTAACATCAAGGCTTGTAGAATTAGTCAAGGTGTGTGCAAATTGACCCGAACACCCACGTTAATCAAAAAGAAAAAACAAAATGAACAAACAATTGTTTTTTTTGGTGTATATCATGTTTGATATCATTTATTGTAATCATTTTAAAATATTATGCTTTCTCTTCTAAGTTTTGTTCCCCTTTTGATCTGTAAACAAAGAAAGATACACTTTGTATTTGATCAAATGATAGAAACCAGGTTCTGGAAAAATTTGTGCCAGCAGAGCCATGCTGCTATGAACTATATATCTTTCTGAGATTACTAATATGTGGGCATGTGCATATAATCTTCCTCTCATACTCGCATTTTGTTAAGGATACTATGATTTTTAATCCATTAGATGTTTTTTTTTTCCATGTCATGCATGCATTTTATTGTAAATATAATGGAAATATGAAATATTTCCATATTCCTCGTGTAATTTGTAAAAATTGATTTTTTTTAATTAACATAAGTGTTTAGGTTAGCTTGCGTGTATTTCAATTAATTTTACGGGTTCTGAAATTAATGATTATATAATATTTAATAACCCTGAAATTTAGAAGATTCAAATTAGTAATTTTAAAAAATAAAAACTGATTTTTCCTGGGCCATGCCTATTAAAATGCATTGGACAATTAATGTCGGCTTGAAGTTATAAATAGAGACTCCATATTATGCATATTTACATTTAGTTCAATTAGTATGACCAATGTCTTTAGAGTTTACCAAGGAGCTTGAAAATAATTGTTAGTACAAAGCAGTCAAACAACTAAAGGAAGGAATACAGATATTCAATTTTGTAATGATTGAGCAATTTAAGATCCAATTCTAATCCCTGAAATAAAGAGGTTACAAAAAGACAAGGAAAAAGAGATAGTACGAGGGTTTTCTAGAAAATAGGGTTTGTGTCGGTAATGATATTTTTATACTATTATTTTTAATATTAATTCAATAAAAATTACTGTAGTAAATCAAAGGATATCTTTAGTGATTTGCTTTTGATAATTTTTTAGTAAATAAATTCCATTTGAAATTCAAATTAACACCCTTACAAGAATTTCAAACTAAAAAAAATGATTTAATCATTTAATTTAAGAGTTCCAAATAACTTGTAACAAAATTTAGACGCTGTTTGGTAATGTGGCTGCGGGTGAGATTTACCCGCAGCCACACTAAATGCTGTTTGATTAAGAAGAAAAAATTGTTTTATGATGGTAGGACCCACTAAAATCTTAGCCGGACCGCATATTTTGCTACTTCTCGTAGAGGAAAAAGCAAAACAGTGGAGTATGGCTCCATTGTTGCACTATTCACAAATTGAATAGTGCGGGTGAATTAATTCACGCGCACTGTTCACGTGAACAGTATAGATGAATTAATTCACTCGTACTATTTACGCGAACATTTTTTTTTTTGAAAAACAGTTTGAAAATTTTATTTTTTCTTGAAAAAACAGTGCAGTTAATTGATTTTACTCACATTGTTTATGTGAACATGAACAATATTATTTTTTTTGTTTTTTTTTAAAAATTAGTTTAAGGTGAATTAAATTTACTCGTACTGTAATCTCAATTTTATTCCTGATAATATTTTACCTAATTTTATTGCACGCTCAAAAAAAGATGGATGAAACTGTAGTTCTTGTCGAATGACTTTTGTACATAATGAAATTGTAATTTTTTTAAAAAAAATGTGTTTTACTTGAAAAACTAGTATTTAATATTATTTAATAACACTATATAAATTAGAAAGATATCGCATGATGACATAGCATTTGTGGAATTTGATCGCAATTCCAATTATGTTCTTGCCGGGTCCGACCCAGTTAAAAAGAAATTCAGTTTTTATTTTTATTTTAATTGTGTTTTATTCAAAAAATTAAAAGGAGATCGCTTGATGACGTAACAAAAAATTCAGTTTTTGTTGTTGCGCGCTTAAGAAACCATGGAAAATATAGTCATTGTTGGATAGATTTCGTATGTGATGCCATTGCATATAGTTTAATGGAATAATAAAAAAATATTTGATATCAATATTATTTATTTCATGATGTAATAACAGTAGTTAAATTTACAATATTTAAATTAAAAATCATTAATATTAATATATATATATATATATATTAATTATTTTATAACCTCAATTTGAAAAACATTTTTTTAACCAAACACATTAAATTACTTTTTATTCAACCTCAATTTCAACCACAGTTTTAACCAAACATATATTTTTTCCAAATCAACCTCAATTAAAAGTACTTTTTATAAAACAACTTTTTTAAAACCACAACCACAACAACAACTTCAATACCAAACACACTCTTAGATCAATGAAGAACTTGAAAAGATGTAGGATGACATCATGTAAAACTAACCTAGTTCATTTCACGGGCAAGCATGATTGTTAACTAGATTAGGCGTGTCAATCAATTTTTATTGCCTTCTAACTAGGGGTGCAGCTCAACTAATCAGGTTCTAAATTTACTATATAGAGATCACCAGTTCGAGTCTCGCAAACCTCAGGGTTATTGGAGACTTACATGGTCGTTAACTTCAGGACCCGTAGAATTAGTCGAGATACATGCAAGCTGACTCGAACATCCACGTTAATAATATATAAAAAAAAATTTGTTGCCTCCCTCCCATCACTTGCTTCCCTTAAAAAACATCAAATAAAGGAAAAGGTCACCCATTAAGGATCATAATGTAATTCATGCATATTCATTCAATCCGACTTACATAAGATGAGTATTTTATGAACTACTTTACTTGATATATATATATATATATATATATATATATATATATATATATATATATTATTACATTTAATTTTAAATTTGCCCCGAATTTAATTTGAAATATATATTTATATTTATACAACATTTAGATTTTTTACGCATATATAATTTAGATTTGTTTATTCTTGTTTTTTTTTCAAAACCCTAAAAAAAAAAACAAAAATTGATTTCAAAACTGTTTTTCTATTGATCACTAAGATGAAGTACCCTAAAAAAACCTAAATTAATTTGTTGTCTCTCACGACCAAATCTCTTGTCTTTCTTTTAATTAATTCTATCTACTAGCATCTGGCAAATTCATTATTATTGTTTTGAGTCCTCCTCTCGTGACAAAATCCACAAGTTCTTCAATACGAGAAGTCACTTAATTCCTTGCTGCATGATTGAGAGTATAAAATGGAGTTTTGGAAAGGATACGCGTTGACCTTGTTTCTAGAGCTCGTAGAAGAAAAGGAATCCATCTTTGACTTTGATATCCGTGGTGGTCTTGGAGGTGGGAGTCTAGAGGGTGGTGGCGCACTTGTGGGTTGAGTAAAAAGAGGGATTTCCGACGTAAAAAGCCATGATTCAGAGACCTTTTCAAATATGGGAGAGGAATTTATCTTCACTTGTACAGAAATAAGAACCGCCTGTGCTTCGTGATGTTCTACAAAGGAACCATCAACCTTGGTGTTTCCAGGGTTACTGATTTTACTATTTTCTCCCCATGGTTCTGTTGATGATGAAGTTGCAGGGCATGAACAGTTGTGGATAGATAGCATTTTAGTTTTTAATTGGAATGTAGTTACAATCTTTGTAAATATTTTTTATAAAAATATAAAATGTTATATAATTTTAAAAGTTATATCATAATTTTTTAAAAAATAAAGATAAAATAAAAAAATATTATTTATTTTCTTTTTATTAATAATGGGTGATAGGATTTCTCTTGTCATTTATATTAAGTAAATTTTTATATTATTAATATAAATGTTAAGGTAATATATCTCAATTAATTTTATAGATTTATAAATTTATAATGATTTAAAAATTTAAATTTATAATTATTAAAAATTAAATTTAAAATTTAACCCGGTATTTTTTTTTTCTATTTTTTTTAATTTAACGTGAGTGTTCGAGTTAGTTTATATACACCTCAACTAATTCTATAAAATTTAAAATTAATAATTATATAAATTTTTAATAATTATTATATAAGTTCTTACCACCGCCACCGTATGATTCTTTTACCACTGTTTTTGATTGTTATCTTTCTTGCAAAGCAATCGGATTCTTATTATTATTATTATGAAAATATTTAGCAAACAATAAAGCAACGAGCTGGAGAGATCACACGGTTGAAATCATGCCGCGTGTACAAGAGTTCCTACTAACACCACGTGGCACCGACAATCCAACAGAAGATGAACGAACTGTAGCTCAGAAACAGCAAAAGAATAAAAAATAATGGCTTCACATTTCTTCTATCAAATCGTCCACCGAAAACGAAAAAAAAAATCCCAAACCGTAACCCTAATTATTACGTTGGAATTTTGATTTCAATGGAACCCCCAAATCAGAACGACGACGGTGGTTTCTTCTTCGACGCGCTCGATGACTTCCCCTTTCACGATTGCATAGTCACCGACCAATCAGCTCATTCCACCTCAACCTCCGCTCTCTCCGATCACTCTCCGGATTCCCCTTTGATCGGTTCAGATGCCTTAGTAATTGACGACCCCGGAAAGAGGAGGAGAAAGAACAGGCTTAAACTTTATCTCGATTTGAAGGGAAATGAGAGGAATTTTGATGGCGCTGAATCAACTCGGTCGATTTCCGACCGAGTTGGCCCTCGACGAGTTGACTCATTTGCGGTGGGAGGTGTTGGGGAGGAGGAGAAGAAGGAAGAATCGATGGTGACGAGGGCGAATGACGACCGATTTGGTGACCCGGTAGACTCAGCGGGTGAACTCGATGAGTCAACTCGGCGAGCTTACTCATCTGCGGTGGGAGGTGTCGGGGAGGAGGAGAAGAAGGAGGAATCGACAGTGACTACGGCGATTGACGACCGAGTTGGTGACTCGGTAGGCTCAGCGGGTGAACTCGATGAGTCGACAAATTTGCTTGTGTTCGTAGCTGGGTTGGTGATTAAGGCAATTGGATTCCAATTAAATTTGTTAGTTTATTTTGTCACATTTCCCTTGTGGATTTTGTATTGTTTTTATATGCTAGTTGTGGATCCATTTGGAGCTATAAGA
>Ga0325402_1004390_pt1 | contig 12974 bp, 3 predicted proteins | sample PopdelMetagenome_22_FD_207212 | JGI IMG/M metagenome (GOLD analysis project Ga0325402, IMG submission 207212) | Populus deltoides microbial communities from Bellville, Georgia, United States - Xylem-PdKOR-R3 | ecosystem: Host-associated > Plants > Phyllosphere > Stem > Wood/Secondary xylem... | reverse complement strand
CAAGAGATCATAATTCAAAAACTGATCAAGTCTTGTACAGAAAAGGGGTCTTCAGTAGGATAACTAATGATTATACAAATTAATAGGAACATATATATATATATATATATATGATTGTCAGAAGGATATTTGTAGAAAAAAAGGGTAAAAAATTATACTGGGATTACAATTATATTGTCCTTATGTCTCATAGATAGTAAGTATAGGATTAAGATTTTATTTACTTGAAATTTTATCTTTATAACAATATAAATAGGTTATCAAGTAGTTTAATTAGAACAAGGACCAACCCCATATAGATTATTTATTTCTATAATTTATTCATACCTTTCTTCTATTTATTTCTTTCTTTACTACTATTTGTTTTTTAGTTTTTCTATATCTTTATTTTATTTTATGTTTTTTTTTTTGGTTTTGTATTTTTTTGGGCATTATTCTAAATGTGTTAGGGTCATGTATAACTTCACATTCTGTTTAATTTACGATGTTATTGTTTCTACTAAACACAAAGAGTTTGATAGTAATTCACCAACACTTGTTCCAATCGAATGAATTATATATACTTGCTACCTGATGACTTTTTTTCATCTGATTCCCATAACAGTAAAAGGCTAAGCTGGGACAAAATCTTATTATCCCCGTGCATTCTCTTAAACTCCATTATTTTCCTTTCTGTGTAGGGGCATAAATTCTTCTTTTTCTTTTCTTTTTTGTTGTTGTTTTTTTTTTCTGTTCTTCCTACCCTTTATTTTTGTGCTCTCTCCCTCTTTGCTTTTCTTTTCTTTTCTTCCCTTCCTTTTCCTTCCTCTATTTTCCCATGTTTTTCCTTCCTTTTTTTTTTTAATCTTTTGTTCTTTTTCCTCTCCCTCGTTCTCTCTCTTTTTCTGTTCAATCCCTCTTTTGTCTTTGTTTTTTTCCTCTTTCTTCTCTCAATCTCTTTCGTTCTTTCCTATGTTTTTCACCCAAAATTTCTCTTCCTTTTCTTCCTCTCCATTGTCGTCCTCCCTCCCTTTTTTTCTTTCGTGTGTCTCCCCTTCCGGGGTATTTATAAGGGGGAAGGGGGAAGGAGGAAGGGGGGGCGTCCTACCCTATCCAGTTATAGCACAGGGGGAGCGAGAGCTACCTTACCCCTATCCAATCATGGGGACAGGGTAAAATGGATGGGATGGCCTCTGTGCAGTCACCTTACAGCCGCTCGTAAAGCATGACTCTTCTATTTTTTCATCATGGTTGTAGGCCATTATGGGGTGTGGTTGTGTGAGGGTCTTTGGGTAAGTGGGAGGGAGAGAGAGAAAGAGGGGAAATGCAGGGGGAAGTAGGGAAAAAATCTTGTTCCCCTGCTCATGCGCATCCAAGGAAAGAAGAAGACCCACAGTGCTATTCAAAACAACACCATTTTAACCCTTTTGTTTTAAATGAACAACATATGAAACAACGTTGTTTTGAACAAAGCGCATAGTTTCATTTAAATGAAAATGGCACCAAAGAAGTGTCAAATTCTAAATCGGTCCTCAATTTTTGATTTGTTCAATTAAGTCCTCAATTGCAATTTTGATTTTAAGAATCAATTCAATTGTGTCCTTGCTAAAATTGGATATCAACTCTAAAGTTGGTCGCCTTTTTTCATTTCGGTCATTGGTCTCAGATTTATACAATTTGACACTAAATTGATTAATAAACTTCTAATTTCTTTAATTTGACCCTTGATTCAGTCAATTTTAGTCCCTCTACTTACACGTCTTTTCCAGTTTAATTGGTCCTTGGTTTTGGATATCTTTAATCAAGTTCCTAATTGCCCATCAAACTTTAATATTTATGCAATTAAGCACCTGATTTAACCAAATCAACTTTAAAATTAAAATTTGACCCCTGAACTTTAATTTCTTCCAATTAAAACCTAAATTGACTTGAAAAACATTTTTTCTCTTGCAAGCAAACCCTCCATAAATTCAATAAAACCTTTAATAAAATTTAATCGAGTCCTTAAACATTTGATTTTGGACTTTTCTTTCTCAAATTGAATTTTATTGGTCAATAGAGCCTTCATCAGTCAAAAAATATACTGTCAAATTTTAATTTTTATATTTTTGAACTTGGTAAACTAATTTTTATCTATTTTCTGGGTGCTTTGGCATCCTCTTCTTACTACTATTATTTTTTGTTTTCTTTCAAATATATTTTTTTGTCTTTTTTTCTATTTTCTCCTTTTTTTTGTGGAGATCCAAAAATAGGTAATAACAAATGCCCCCTCTTTACAATACCTACGGAGCAAAGACTAGTTAAGTGCTTTGCTTATTAAGTTTTGTAAAGATAAACAAAACTGAACTTGTGAAACTGATCTTCTCAAAACTTTTTGCTTGATTGATCTGAAACTCTGTCTTTACAGCAATCCCCTTCAACCAGGAACTAACGATCAAAACAATGTACAACTTGGTTATTCAGAGATCCTGATCTGGCAATCCTCTAAATTCCATCTTTGGTTGGGTTAACCTGAAATCTCATCTGGCGATTCCATTTAACAAGATCCTAAAAAATAGTCTTCTTAATGGCAAGGTTTGAACTTCTTTCTTTTGAGAATTTTTTAATGGTAGGGTTCTTCTCACTTTTCTTCCAATTCTAAGATAATGTTGGTGGCTCGGTCAACTTGAGATCCCATCTAGTGATCTTCTTTAACTAGAACCAAAGTCTCTATATAGCTCAGTCAACCTGGAATCCTATCTGGTGACTCCCTTTAACCAAAGCTAAATTTTGATATGGTTGGGTTAACCTGAGATCCCATCTAGCGATTTTTTATAACCAGAACCAAAGTCTATCTGTGTAGCTCAGTCAATCTAGAATCCCATCTGGTAACTCCCTATAACCAAAGCTAAAATCTTTGTGTATGTTTGGGTTTACTTGAGATCCGATCTGGCGATATCATTTAACCATAACCAAAGTAAGTTTATGTGTAGCTCGGTCAACCTAAAATCCTATCTCGTGAATCCCTTTAACCAAAGCTAAATTTGGTATGTGAATGGGTTAACTTGAGATCCCATCTGACAATTTTCTTTAACCAGAACCAAAGAAAAAAAATATGTTTGCAGTTGAATTAACCTAAGATCTCATATAGCGATCTTCATTAACCAAAACCAAAATTTTATGTGTAGCTCGGTCAACCTGAAATCCCATTTGACGATTTCATTTAACCAAAGCTAAAATCAATGTTGTGGTTGGGTTAACTTGAGATCCCATCTGGCAATCCCCTTTAACCAGAACCAAAATCTATGTGTAGCTTGGTCAACCTGAAATCCCATCCAGCGATTCCCTTTAACCAAAGCTAAAATCTTTGTGTGTGGTTGGGTTAACTTAAGATCCTATCGGGCGATCTCCTTTAATCAGAACTAAAAAATTTGTGTTTACGGATGGGTTAACCTAAGATCATATTTGGCGATCTCCTTTAACCAGAACAAAAAAAATGTGTGAAAAGTGGTCTCATTGTAATGGGTGACCTACCCAAGTGGAAGATGGTCTCATTGTAATAGGTGACCTACCCAGATGGAAAGAATGTGTGGTCTCATTATAATGAGTAACCTACCCAAGTGAAAAAAATGTGAAAAGTGGTCTCATTGTAATGGGTGATCCACCCAAACTGAAAAAAAGTGAAGAGTGATCTCATTATAATGGGTGACCTATCTAAATGAAAAAAATATGAAGAATATGACTTACCTAGTGAAATATAGGTCTTCCTTCTTTGATGTTTCATAGTCCTAGGATGTCTGTGTTTGCTATTCAAAGCCTTATTTGTTCTTCTATGCACTAGCTTTTTTTGTGTTCGTCTTCCACTCAACTGTAACTGCATTGCCCATCTTAGGCTGTTTGTGATGTTTACTGCTCTCGCTATTTATCAAGCTTGGCAATGCCTCCAAGTATGGTGTTACTTGATTTATCATGAAGGATTTTATCTCCTGGATTCTCTCGAGAATTATTCTTTGATTGGTTGTGCATTGTGCCAACACCTATCAAGAGGTTTTCTGGTGTTGACCTCATTTTAGATTGCCAATCAGCCATAAACCTGCCTCCAGTTGAAACATATCCTTCATGTACATGTTATCATTAACCTTTATGGAACTGTTAGGTGATCTAGACATGCGTCTTATAGCTTGCAGTAAAAGGCTCATGGTTGTATGCTTAATGTCCTTCTCAATGGATCCCTCTAAGATCATCTAATCAGATTGTGAACAGAAATGCATTGGCATCATCAATGATGGTCATTTTATCACCCATATTCATGCGGTGAAGTGCACATTTGGGCTTCAAAATAGATGGTCCCACAGTCAGTCTTGGTGGTATGCATCTTTTTGATATTCATTCAAATGCAACTGTGCGATAACATCTGTCAGGAGTTGTCGCACCCTCGCGAGAGCTCGACATCGCGACAACCCTTCTCGGAGCGGGGAATCATGTCGGGGTCTTTTTTTTGTGTAAAAGGGAGTCACTACCTAGTATTATGGTCATTAGAAACCCTAATTGGTCTTCATAGATTCTAAGGCAAGGGACTGGTTGTGTAAATGGAATGTTTTAACACCGCTAATACGCCCTACCTAAGGTAAGCTACTTGGTGTTTGATTTATAATTGCTATGGCGTTGATTTTTCTAATCTCATCAGTTTTCCTAGGATAAGTTTGCTATAATGAACAAACTTGGGTTCAAAGTCTAAAAGAAAGAATCCTTGGTCAATATGGATAATACCCATAGATATGTCTATAGAGTGCCAAGGAGAATCGATGCAAATCTTTTGAAATCTGTGTTTGATTTGAACTAAATTTACAACCTATGAATTAAGAGACAACTAAGATAGAAATCTAAGAAGATTCAATGTGCTTAAAAGCTTATTTTTCCCTTAGTATTTCAAGTGTTCGCGACTTGTAAATAGCAAGGAAGAGAAACAAAAAAATTAAGTTAGAAATATAAGGAAATTCAAGGTGCTTTAAAAGTCCATTTTGCCTTAGTATTTCATACTTTCACGTCTCATAAACCGTGGAACAAAAATTGAAATGTCCCCAATTATAATTGAGACTTCTTTCAATGATGTGCAATTAAATTGTTCTAAATAACATTTTGGGCATAAATATGTCCTTATGTTAAAAATGACCAAGTTGTGTTACTTTCAACAATATTTTGGACATTTACCTTTCATAGGTTTCTTTGTCCTTATATTATTAAAAGATAATGACTTATTATTTCTAAAAATATTTTGGATATTAATCGCTTGGGGTTTCTTTATCCAAATATTATCAGTGAATAATAGCAAATTATTCCTAATAATATTTTGGGTATTTTTGTATCCAAATATTAATAACGAATAAAGACATATTCCCCAAAAATAAGATTTTTATATTTTTGGAATATGTTAAAAATGGCCAAGTTATGTTACTCTCAACAATATTTTGGACATTTACCTTACATAGGTTTCTTTTTCCTTATATTATTAAAAGATAATGACTTATTATTCCTAAAAAATATTTTGGATATTAATTGCTTGGGGTTTCTTTATCCGAATATTATCAGTGAATAATAACAAATTATTTCTAATAATATTTTGGATATTAACCCATTTGAGATTTCTTTATCCAAATATTAATAGCGAATAAAGATGAATTCCCCAAAAATAAGATTTTTTTAATTTTTGGAATATTGGCCAACACTCTTTGGAGTTTTACAAACATGTTGTAAAATCTAGAATTAAAGAAAATAATTTTTTTTGTTGTGTTTAAGAAATCCATGCGAAAACACATTTTTAAAATTCCAAATATTTTTTTATATATATAAAAGGAATGCTCAAAATATGTTAGAGTATTGGCCGTATGCAACCAAAAAATATTTTTATTTTTATCAAAACACGAGCATCACAATTAAACGCAAACATCACAATAGAGGGTAGCAAACCATCGTATATATTATAAGATTTACAAAAAACTTAAAACATCCCATAAAATGTTCAAAGCCAGCTTATCTTAAAATTTTATAACTGGAAATGAAACACCTCTGTATGCTTAAGGGAGCCAAAGTTCTGAAACCAAAGTTTGAAATCAAATTCTAATGCAGTGTCCGTGACTCATGACCTATATTCTTTTACCAATCTGAGAGATGCTGCCATACTAGTTTCATACAAAAGAAAAATGGAAAATGGAAAAAAGTGAGCTGATGATGAAGAACCAACGGCCCCCCACAGTTCCTCATGAACCAGAGAAAAAAAGAAAAAAATAGGAACCCGCAAACTCTTATCATAAACACCCATCTAAACTCAAAGCCACGACAGGAACAAAAGACAAGCGTTCATTGTATGGTAAAAAATAGGAAACGAATGTTCAAAGCAAAAGACAAAACAAGTTTTCTTTTAAACATCAAAACAATAGAATTGCATGCGGCAAGGAAGGAGAAAGTTGAGGCCTATACCTGCAAGTCTCACTAGTTCTGACTGCAGAAGGTGAAATACAAACCCAAACGATCGTTTATGTCAGGTTTAGTAGCAAAGCTCCCTCTCTATATGCCGCAAATCTCCCTCGTTTCTGCAGGTCTCACTCATTTTGACAGATGAAAGTTTCAATCAATGTTTAGCAGCAGAGCTTCCTTTCTATGTGCTGCAGATCTCAAACGTTTCTTCTCCTCCTCTCCTTCTTTTTCATCTCCATTTTCCTCTGTCTCTTTCCCTTTTTTCGTCTTTTTTCTCCCTGCAGAGGAGGTTTATATAACCTAATCACAACTCTTATTAGGAAATGAATATTACATTAATACTAGGATGTAATCTTAAATGATTAAATAAAGCAAAAATAGAAAACTAAAATATCCTGATTCCTATTCTGTGATCATCAGTCATTACTTTCCACATTAACACCTCATCTCAGCCATTTGTGTTAGGGATAAAATCCCAGCCATTAGATGATGGTGAGGTTCCTCTCTTCATGTCATTTTGCAGCTGGCACAAAGGAGGCACAAAAGCTACTGTCTCTTTTGGATTGAAGCTGAAAAAAACATGATCTGCAACTTTAAAAATCAGGCGAGAGAATCATGGAAACTAGCGAGAATAGTTGTGCAGAGAAAAGGAAAGAATTGCAGACGGGGAGGGTTTTGCAGAGAAAAAGAAAGAATTGCTTTCCTTTCAGATGGGGAGGGGTATTGTTCAAAACACAAATGAACAGTACCATTCTGCAAAGTTGTATTTCCTTATCCGGTGTGGTAGAATTCCTGTCATTTTTTGATGATCCAGTCCCCCTCTTTAACTTTTTTTAAAACCAACCCATTTCCTTCTAATTTCATCTTCAATTAAATCCATCATTTTAGCACTTTTCAATTCAGTCCTTGGTCCAAAAACAAGTCCTTAAAACTGGCTCGTAATCCCTTGAATTAGACCTGTGAACTCAGGCTAGAACCCTTCTCGCGGCAGGATTCTCTACTTTCATGCTAGCCCTTTAAACGGGAATATCTTGAGCTTCTGATATCAAAATCAGGCGATTCAAAAACCCAAATTCATCTACACGTACAAGACTACAACTTTCATGAAGGATTCAAGGTTAGATAAATTTTTTTTGAAGAATAGAATTCCAAAAAAACTCAGGCTGGAATCTTTCTTGCGATAGGATTCTATGTTTTCACATTAGTTACTCAAATAGGAATATCTTGAGCTTCTGATATCGAAATCAGGAGATTTAAAAACCCAAATTCATCTAACGTATAGGACTACAACTTTCATGAAGGATTCAAAGTGAGATAAAATCATTTTGAAGAACAGAATCTGGCCACAATCTGTTTGGTCAAAAAGCGTCTCCTAATCTGATTCGGAAACTGACAATACCGAGCATCCCAAATTTGACTGATAGTCTGACATAAAAACAGTGGACCCCAGGACCCAATAAAGGTACAGATCAATTCTTTAACATGTCATGAATGACAAAATATAGTTGGGATAGTCAGATATTGCACGAAATCGAGTCAGAATTAAAGCCTAAGTTGGAACAAAGTTGGTATTACATCAGAATTTTGACAGCAATAGAATCAATTTTATTAGTGCAAATTCTAAGGGATTTATCCAACCTTAAAGACCAGATAAAGAAGGAACGAGTTTAGCATCATGAAGACTCCTAATTAATCTAAGAATCTTAACGATTTCAAAAACGAAGGGGAATGATAAAGAGACCAGAAAACAGCTGAAACATGGTTCGAAAAACATTTCTTTCTTCTCTTTTTTTGTCAATTCCTCAACAGTCATGAACTAAACTCCTGCATTTGGTTCCAAATAGGTACACACTGATAAGTACTTAAAAGTGCATTTCTATCAAGGTTTTATATCATCATTTTGCACTTGAAGTATCAATAACTTCTTAACTAAGAGCACGTTTTATAATAACAAGTTTGATAATATAAGATACCTTTAATTTATGGTAAATGTTCATTTTAAATGCAGGCCTATCATATAAATCAAATGATTGATTGATGGGTTTAACCACTGAAATTGAAAGGGCTAAGCTTAGAAAAGAGATGCTAGTTGAATTCAAATTGGAACACCATTCGGTTATTGGATCATAACTGGAGCTGTAGAAATTGGATTTAGATCTAGTTTATATGGATAGAAAGCTAAGACATAGGTCTAAAATGTTCATGAAGAGTCTAAGATTCAAAAGGACCGTTTTCAAGTTCAAATTGTAGCAACAACAGAGAAGTCGGAATTTGTCCTACAGCCCAGACACTATTCAGTGTTCAGCCCATATCTCGAGTTCTAGAAGTCTAAATGCACCGATTCTTATTTTGTTGGAAAGCTGAGACAATTCCCCAAAACTTTCATTAGGATTATCTATTCAAATTCTGATGTTAGCAATGACGTTTTCTGGAAACAAGAAGATAAGGATGGTTACCAAGTCAAGAGGTGGCCACCCACTCAACAATGTCATCAAATCAATAGTTCTAAATTTTGACCTATAAAAGGATGCATTTGCCATGCATTTAGGCATCCTGATTTTCAGATCAAGATCATGTTCTTGCTCTCTCTCTCTCTCTCTCTTTATATTTTTGTAATGCTTAAGTTTTGCTTTCATTAATCTCTTGTTTATGCCTTTCATTTCCTTTATTATACTTATATAATCATGTTCTCCTCTTGTTTATCTATGTTTCTTTTATTCATAATGTTCAGCTAAGTTTATTATGTCAAGGTGAAAAGGTTCCACTAATGGTGTAAGAATAAGTATAGTATAAACTCAACATGGACTTTAATGTTTGATACTAACATGTTTTATATTTATTATCTTACTCATTCTTAATACCTTGCTTGTTAAATAGTTAATCTAGATTTGTGTTGAACAACCCTTGGTACAACAAATACTCGGCATTTTCATAGCCCAACTATATGGTATAACCGACACGTTTGCTATGAAAGGAACTTGATTTGTTGTTAACATAAGTTATCACCGTGAATACCTGATAATATTTACAAGTATTGACCTTACTTGAATAAGATAATTAATGTAATCATGTTAACAATTTATAATCGAGTGGAACCTCTTTTGTGTGTGGTTTCCAGTCAAGTAATAAAAAGAGTTTATACTATACTTATTTGAAATACCATTAGTGGATCCTTTAACCTTGACAATTATTTTATCTTTTTTTAAATCCTTACATCATATCACATCTTAAAGCTCTCTTCAAATCTTTTCTTTTATTTATAATTCTATATAGTTCACCTCCCTGTGGTTTAACCCCGGTCTTGCTGGGTTATTTATTACTTCGACACTCCTGCACTTGGGATAAGATATCAACTCTTTGATCCTGTCACACACCATCTCCAACACATATGGCCCAAAAATGAGTAACAATAGCGACGATGAAAATGCTAAAAAACGATGCAAATATATCAAAAATGCATTTTTTAGGGTTTTCGTTGTTTTTTTGCTATTTTTGGTTTTTTCAAAAAGTTTATCAAAACATGGGTCAAAAATTAGGTAGCAACAGGAGTCATAACCGTGTTTTAAAAGGTAACCTAAGATGAAAAATATGAAGATGTCCTTTAAGTGCAGCATTACTCTTAATTGCTGCTAGAGTGCACTAGATCACAGACTGTCTTTGAACAATACTGTCCTCAGGTGATCTGAATGTGCTTGTTCATGGATTATCTTTATTTAAAAAACATTGCCTTCAATTGATCTGATTCATCATTTGATTATCTTTATTTGCTCCCAGCTGATCTGAATATTGTTTGTTTTCCTTCTAATGGTCCACTGTATTGCCCCCGGCTTCTCAACTTTTTAAGTAGTGTTGAGAAGTATTGATGTCATTTCTATCAAGGATTTTACAAGTTCAATCGATGTTCTTCTTGTTTGACAGTATTTCTTGTTCTGGAATTAACTCGCACTTTTCAAAGATCATGTATATTCAAAGTCTAATTATTGAAATCAAATAAGAGAGATGTCAGTTTTGAAAAGTACTTTTGAAAATCAATCTTCTTTGATCAAAGACCCAATACATGCCATTCAATACATATAGTCCTTTGATTATCTTGTATTTTAAAAACAGAAATTGACCTGTTGTAAGATTAAAATAGTTTTTTCTGTGGTTCTTCGTGTCAATTTTAATCTTAGATTTTGAGTACATCATTTAATGGTATGTGATGAAGTGACCTTCTATGAATTTCAAAAAACAAGATGTTCAAGTCAAAACTCGAGGCTTTATCAAGAAAGATTGTTTATTTTTTAGCATCAATTTTATCAGCATGTATTACCAATAGCTTAATTCATGAAATCACGACCTTTATGAAAAAACTCTTCAAGTTTTGAGAGCGCCATTTATCGGTTCAAATTGCTTACTTGATCAAAAAAAGGCTATGAAAGAAAGGGAAATTCATAGGCTCAAAAGGTGTTTGAGGGTTTCAAAGACCTAGGATCAACATCAACTATTCATCAATCTTTTTTCTCTTATTGTCTTTGTAGAGGAAATGACATATAACCATGTTAGCTTTTAAGATTAAAATTCTCTTAACATGGGTCATAATGCAGATCTAACTTCTCTTTTGAAGAATAACCAATCTAATATTTTGAAGATATCAGAGGCTTTATCATAGACACCAAAAGACACAAAGCTCGATTTGTTTTCTAGTGTTAGCTTTTGGCATTTGATATGTCTTTTCTCAATTGAAACCTTTTTTGCCCCTTTTAGAATTGATAAGCATTCTCCTTCCTTTATCCTTGACTTGCCTTTAAGTGTAGGCAATTTCCATTTTTTTTTATAGCCTTCCTCAAAGTTTTCTTGGATGCCCCTCAGTCTTTGTCTTTTTTCTTTTAGCCATTTCCCAGTCATTGAACTTTTATGCTTAGCATTCCCTTTACCATTGATTATATTATTGTCTTCATCCTTTCAAACAAAAATCCTTTATTTGCCCCTAGTGTGGGGTGTGATCTATTATCAAGGTTTCTTTTTAAAAGAAATATTCTACAAGGCTCAAAATGGGATTGCAAATGATACATTTCAAGAACTGTGAAAGAAGTGAACAAAGATGACCTTTTCTCATTTCATGCATGGTCGGTTAGAACCAATTAATTTTGACCCCGTCCAGCGTAATGATTTGAACTTGTAAGAATCATGATTCGCGAGTCCATAACTATTGAATCCACAACATGTCATTATGCATATTACTAAAACTTAGCTACATGATTTGTGGTTCAGTTTCATATGTGAGTTCAAAATTGTTTGGGTCACCCCATGTTGTTTATCATGTCATTTTAATAAATATCGAGTCAATTCTGCAATCAAAACACTTTTAATCTTTTAGGATTGTTTGGCTTTAATTTTACATGTTGGAGTTCAATCAAAATATTTTGTCAAAATAACCTTTGAAAAAAACATCTTTTTATTTCAAGACAATAATAAGACAAAGAACAAAGCACAATCCATTGAAAGATGAGATGTGATCCCAAAATAAAATGGTGAATAAAAATGAGAAAATGACATTCTAATCAGCTTCTTCAGCAATCATCAATGTCTTGTTATCCCTTATTGATGGTAGCCTATTGAAAATATGATTGTTGACATCATCCTTCACCAAATAAAAAGTTCTTGCAATTCCACCTGCCTCTTGCTCACTAGCTTTCGAACCTGATTCTTAAAGTTCTTGCAATTCTTCACATCTTATCAGGATTACTCCACCTATAGGATGGTGCCTTGGGGCAACACTACCAAAAAATCAATAAATACAAACGGAAATACCGAGGGAATTACCATGGGAAAAAAATTAAAATAAAGAAAAAAATATGATGACGTGCCATTTTTACCTACGGAATTACCAACGGAATTTTGTTGGTAAACTGTGAACACTGTTCATCATGTCAATTACAAAGGGAATCACCGACGGAATTTTCCGTCGGTATTTTCCAGAGAGCTCCAGAACTGTTCACTTTCCAATTGCATTGTTAATTGTTGTTCATTACAGACAAAATCACCAATGGATTGAAAAGTAGTTGGTGTTATGATTAGTACTTAAAAGTGCATTTTTATCCACCACGTCCACCAACAGCACTACTCATTATTTTAGCCATATCTAGAGCTCTAGTGATCCAAATGCTCTGAAATTTTATGGGGAAAAAGATAAGATGATTGCCAACAACTTTCATGAGGAACACTTTGCCAAATTCTGAATGGATCAATGTCATTTCATCCAGCCAAAGTACTTGAGTGCTGCTGTCCACCAAGTCCACTAAATCAATAGTTGGCCGCTACATCAATAATCAATTACCAGATGAATAGTTCTGAATTTTAGCCTATAAAAGGAGGCATTTGCCATTCATTTAAGAAGCTTGGTTCTAAGATCAAGATCATGTTCTTACTCTCTATTTATTGTTGTAATGCTTAAGTTTTATTTTCATTAATCTCTTGTTCATGCTTTTCATTTCCTTTACTATACTTAGTTAACTTATATCATGTTTATGTTCTTATCTTGTTTATTTATGTTCTTCTTC
>Ga0325402_1004389_pt1 | contig 12974 bp, 7 predicted proteins | sample PopdelMetagenome_22_FD_207212 | JGI IMG/M metagenome (GOLD analysis project Ga0325402, IMG submission 207212) | Populus deltoides microbial communities from Bellville, Georgia, United States - Xylem-PdKOR-R3 | ecosystem: Host-associated > Plants > Phyllosphere > Stem > Wood/Secondary xylem... | reverse complement strand
TTTCATAATAAAAAAATGATAACAGATCTATTAAAATACAAAAACATAAGGAGATTTTAATAATCCTAAACATTTATAGAAGTTATAATGAAAAATAATAAAAAGTATAATCAAAATATCCCTGTTATTTAATCTCTTATTTATGATTAATATTTTTAAATTATGCTCGACATTTTTAATCATACTAAACTCATCATATCAAAATTTCCTGCAATCTTTATTTCAAATAATGTATAAATAATAACGATGAAGTCGTGGAAAAACTTCATAGAAAAATATTAACTTTCCTGGTTGATGGGTTATGGGCCTAAGTTGTACCTGTAAAACAAGTCTTTAAAGGAACCAGAGACATTCCGATGCTTAAGTTAGTATTTAGGTTTTTTCTCAAGTAAAAACTCAAAAAGATAAAAATGATATTTTTTTGTGTAGAGAAGGGATGTGTATTCTCTGTTTTCTTGAGAATATTCTCTATGTCATGTTGTTTAAATAAATCATCCTCTTTTCTTTCTCAAAACTTGAGAATATATAGTCTTGAGAAATATCTAAAAAATATCTAGAGAAATACATGTAAAGAGTGTTATTCATGAATAATAAACTGAGGTAGGTTAGAAATAGCTCGGTTAGGCCAAAGCTCAAGCTTAGGCAAACCAGAGTTGGAGCTTGGACAAACCAGAGTTGGAGCTAGATTAAGCCTTTACCTAACTAAGCTTCGTGGAGCTTGGTTATGCCTCATCCTAACCAAGCTTCGTAAAGCTCAGTTGAGCCTAACCAAAAAAAGAGGGAGAAAAGGAGAAGAGAGAAAGAAGGGTAACTCGGTTGGATTGTGGCCTAACTAAGGCAAAAAAGCTTGGTTGAGCCATTTAACCAAGCTTCACATTTGAAGCTTGGTTAGGATGTCAATCAAGCTTTAACAAACTTTTTTTTATTGTATTGGATTATCATTTTCCCCTCAAATTATTGTAAACAGGTATGTTTGGAAGACTTTAATGAGCTAAAGAGGGAAGAAAATACTTATAGTGTATGCTTGCATAAAAATATTACATGTATGGGCATGTCTTTGAATGTTTGCCTGTTTTTTGAATTTGTTGGAGATTTTTGTCAATGTTTTATGGAGAAAGATCTATGATCTTTTTGGAAATAATTGTTCATAGGGACCTGAAGATAGTTGGTCATAGGGACCTAGAGACAGTGGTCATTAAGACTTGAAGACAAGTTGGTCGCAAGGACCTGACGATATAATAGAGATTTCTCCAAGTGAATTTCATCGAGACCCTTCGCATTTAAAGACATGAAGATGATGGAGATATAATTTATAAGATTTATCTAATATAAGGTAGTACATCCCGAGGATTGTTTCATGTTTGTTCGCATTGAATCTTCTTTTTTTATAAATTCTTGAAGGTACTATTTGAAAATCAATCTTTCTATCTTTTTTATGAGTGCATGTACTTTTTATGTCGTGCCCATGATCATGGTGAAAGAGACAGAACTTGTTAGGGTTTCTTGTGTTTGAATCACTTTTTGTTGAAGATGGGTATTATAAGAAGTCTTTTTTTTTTTTTTATGGAAGCCAATACATCAACATGTTTCATTGTGAGAGGTATGGTCATGAGCTTAGGGAATGTCAGACAATCACGAATGTGCTTGGATGCTTTTTTTATGTTTTTGTTAGAGATTAAAGGCGTAATGGAGACTCTTCTTGTGTGTGGAAACGTGGGTGGTCCTGTATGGTCATGCTAGCTTCCTCCACCCTAATGTAATTTTCCATCAAGTGTTTGACACTAAGAAGATTTTTATTAGGGGGGTGTGTATAACCTTTCCCATAAAAAATAGATATGTACTCTATTGATTAGGGCTTCAATGGTGATGGGTTCAAGCAGATCCTCCGTTCTTAGAATTTTCTCGTTGAATATATGAAGATATTCTCTTGTGTTTTCATCATCTCATTGTGTGATGGAAAAAAGCTTTGTAATGCTTTTTTTTTTACAAGAATACTGGTGCTAAAGTGAAATAGAAGCTTCACACAAAGATCATAAAGACCTAGGATGAAGAGAGGTTTAAGGCTATGATACTACACCTTAACAGATCCATAAAAAATCATAGGGAAAATCTTGCACATGGCATCACTCTTTGTTATCACTAGATCTAAGATGTTTCTGACATTTGTATGTGCTCTCCAGGGTATATAAGGTCATTATAATTGTCTAAGTTAGCTTTAACAATGACATAATTCTTGGTGAGGAGAGTGTGTAACTATTTATGACAAAATAAAGACTCTTCCGCTTAGTGAAAATGGTATGTAAGAGTTGGGATTGATGTTGTCTCGTGCACATCATGCCTAGGTTTTTTAGGACGAGGAGCATGTGAAAGAGAAGACCGAGAGTTAGAATAAGGTTTATGGATATAATCATGTATGTGGCTTGGATTGTTTTAAGAGTGTTGACTCTTTTGGGAAGTTAGAGTATGGTGTCTACTTGGCATGTTGTTTTGTGCAGTTTCCTCCTGAAGTTGGGGTTGTCTTTGTGTATCTAGTGTTGTGGGTTGACTTTTCTATTGATTGTACTGAAAAGAACGTAGTTGTTCCTGTATAGCCAGAACAACACTACTAAGTATTTGCACTTGTTGGGATAGTTGTTGGATACCTAGGGGAACTAGAGTCCTTGTGAGGAGATTAGTTACTCTCCCATGTACTAGAGTCTCATCAACCATGGTTTGTAGAAGTTGAAAAGGAATGAACAAGATTTTTGTTCAGGTCCCACAAATAATGCCACTGATGAAGTCATAGAAAAACTTCTCAGAGAAATACTAACTTTTCCTGGTTGATGGGTTCTATGCCTGGGTTGTATCTGTAAAACAATTCTTTTGGGAACAAAGGATACTTAAATGGTTAAATTAGTATTTAAGCTTTTTCTCAAGTAAAAGCTCAAGAAGATGAAAATAGTGTTTTTTGTGTAGAAAATGGATGTGTGTTCTCTGTTTTGTTAAAAAAATGTTCTTTATGTTGTTTTGTTTAGATTAATCATCCTTTCTTCTTTCTCAAAACTTGAGAATATATGATTTTGAAAAATATTCATAGGAATATATATAAAAAGTACAATTCACGAATAATAAACCGACGTGAGATAAAAATAACTCAGTCAAATCAAAACTTGAGCTCGGTTAGGCCTTGGCCTAACTAAACTTCACGGAGCTCGGTTGTGCCTCGACCTAGTCGAGCTTCACGGAGCTTGGTTGAACCTAACCAAAAGAAAAAAGAAAGAGTAATGAGAGAAAAAAGAGGGTAGCTTGATTTGGTCATGACCCCACCAAGTTTCAACAAACAAACTTTTTTTAAAAAAATTTATTATCAAATAACCTTTATATTTTTTGATAACGCAAAGTTATTTTTCTAACCCGAAAGTTAAAAATCTTAATATTTTGTCAATATTCATAAGTACATAGGTTATATAATTGATGATTGTATTTGAAGAATTTCATAAATTAGAAACTACTAGTACCTATTTTAAAATATTTTCCTCTTTAAAATTCATCATTTACAAGTTTAATAAATGCATTAAACAAATAAATTGTGGTATATAATTTTTTTAATTAAAAATATATCAAAATAATTTATATTACTAAAATTATTAAAAATATTTAAAAAAAATATTAATTTAATATTTTAAAAAAAAAACTTTCAAAACCATTTCGAAAATCGAGATTGAAACGTGTTACCAAACGAACTTGATACATTCTGACTTAACTACCGGTCGCTGTTTGAGTTGGTGCGCGCACTTCGGGAGACGAAAGCAACTGTTTTCATACAAGAACAGAACTAAATTTGCAAACCAACTACAGGAGTTGCCTAAACAAAGAAAAAGAGGGACACAAAGTTACCTCTATTACGTGACATTTGCTGATGTTGACAGCCGGGCGGGGAATTCAACAAACTGTCAATGGCGACAGGACATAACTATTAACTACCATTCTCGAGGAGAAGAAGAGAAGGCTGCTAGGTGAGCCTGTCCGAAGTGCGTTCTCCCAATCCCACAACCGCCGTCACGTCACCAATGCATCTGCCGACCTTCCTATTTCCCACTCCAGTTACAGAAGAAACAGAGTAGAATTATCTACTTGCTTGTTCATTTTCTTTTTGGGAATTCTCTATAGTATGCTGCTACATGCTTTCACGTTTTGAGCGCTCGTAAATTAATTTGTCACGGATCAATGGAAGAACCACAACGTAACGAACAGCATCAACTTGTACCTGCAACGTCTTCTTTTGCATCAACTTCCGTTGATGGTCCCTCTACGTCATCAGTTTCTGCTTCTCATCTCGTCTTCGAAGAAAATCAACAAGAGAATGACGAGTCAGTAAACATCGAGGGTAACTCTGGTGGTCATCACCACGACCAAGAACAAGAAAGAGAGCACCCTTCTTCTGCTGTGTCTTATCGTTTAAATATATCCATGTCCAACGCAGCAGCTAATCAGATGAGAGATGATGTTTGGTCATGCCTTGCTCTTCTCATTGCTTTCTGGTTCTTTGGTTCGTTCCTTCTCCTTCTAAATTGCTTTTCCATTTTTTTTGCTTTAATCTAAATTGTTAACTATCTGTTAATGATTAATTTTAAGCAAGGATTTAATTTAATTAATGTGAATTGCTTTGACAAGTACTGTTGTCGACTCTCCGTGATTATGCTATATTGTTTCATCATCGGCAGCTTCCCTGACCATCATTCTTGGATACTATGGATCTGTGAGCTTGGAATTGGGGCCGAATTGCTCACGCCTTGTACAACCTAACCCATTATTTGTTCAGTCTCTTAAAGTAATTTTTTTTTTTTGGGTTTTTGTTTGATTTTACTGCTGCTATTATTGGTAGTGCCGATCTCATTAGATTTGTTGAACAGGCAGGGGAGTTAGGTAAGCCAAAACCGGGACCGATATTATATGGATTTTACAAGCCTCCGCCTTTGGATGTTGAAATCACCTGGACGCAAAAACATGATGCAGTTGTACCAAAGGATTTTCACAAGGCAAATCTTTCCCTCTTTTTATAAACCTTCCTTGTGAATTATTCATGTACCTTGCTTTCATGTGCTAACTAATTACAACTATTTTAAACTATACTCCACTGACTATGAACTGTTATCAGCAGGAGTGGGCGCTCTTTCTGAACAAAGGGTCTAAAGTGGACATCTCTTACAGTATTAAATCCCTTGGGGCCTCTCCTTTGTCCCTTGTGATTGCCCAAGGTCTTTTTCCTGCTGCTTATAGGCAGAGAATTTGATGGTCAATACATTTTTTCTCTCTTCTTTAAAATGAAAGGAGATTCTTTGTTCGTGGTTTCCTGTTATATTATGAGTAGCAAATTGTAAACCCTTCAATTGTGTCTGGAAGACCAGGAACCATCCTGTTGGAGTAGCTTATTGTTTGCTTTGGTTTACTATGGACCATCACAGCACATTTATATCTGATACTTAGGGGAGCAAGTGTATCACTGTCTCCCCTACTCTTCACACTGCATATGCCTTAATCACAGGCATCGGAATCTCTTAAAATCTCTTCTTTTTCCAGTATCATATAAGCTTCTATCATGCCAATAACTGTTCCTGTTCTATTGTCAACGTCTTGCTTAGGGTCGCAGGCCTATCATCAACATTTTCTGTGTACTGCTATGATCAAGTGTAGTTTTTCAATAAATTTATATGCACAACTAAACATTGAAAACTTATGTCTTTAGTTCATTTATCTTTTTGTTTCCTTTTCTTGTTGTCTAAACCTGCAGGTACAGAAAGCCTTATTGAGTGGATAGATGATCCATCATACCCTAACACAACTTTGTCTTGGAATATCATAAATGGTAGTATTGATACTTGAAGTTGTCTCTCTTCTAGAAAAAAATTTCTTTCCATGGAATAGGTGGTTCTGATATTGTCATCTTTACAGGAAGTGGTAACATCCAACAGGAAATTCCAACATCATCTTCTTATTATATTGCTGTGGAAAATTTTAACTCCGAGGAAGTGAAGGTCTCGTACATTTTTAAGATCTAAAGATCATGATGGACTAATTATTCAAGTCCTTTTTGTTCAAAGTAGATTTGCGTATATCGATTTTTGAGCTTGTCAAATCAGCCGTGAGAGTGAAGTTCTTTTTTTTTTCTTTTTTTTGGCGGCATCTGGCATTTTCCTAATAATCAGTGTGTCATTCTCTTCTTTTGTTTTTTTGCCTCACGTAACACTACTTCGTATAAACATGTCCGCCAAATTATTATTTTTTAGAACAATATAAACAACAACATTAGATGATTTATATCCATTGGTTCGGCATTATACAGGTGGAGCTGAAGTTCATTGTGAAATCTTTAATCTATGACATAAGTCAGGCATATTACAGTTGCCCCCTCAGTAATCATTTATGCAGTTTACAGCTGTTTCTCTTAGGGACAACTACTGCTGTCCTTACGTCTCCAGGCCCTGCTGAGGTACAAGGCTAACATACTGTTTCTTCCTTTTCCTCTTGTGCTTCTCATATTCTTATGTAATCAGATTGGTTTGTTAAGCTAAATATTATATTATCAAAACATCCCCCATAGATCTTAGAAGGAGTATGGATATCTGCAGTTTTGCCTGCCTTTCTAGCATTCGAAGGGAACAGTGTGATCAATAGATCACTGAACCTGAACTATTGTCTTTAATGCTTCCATAAGTAATCTGTAATTGTATTCATTATGTATGTTCCATATATAGACACTACTTCTTCCATTGCTCCATCCCCATATAGCAGTACATGGATTATAAAGTTTGTTTTCCATCCATGAATAACAAATTACTGTTCTTTCAGGGTGCTTCAGATGAAGACTGGTATGTCAAATTGTCTTATGGGCCAAGATGGATCATATATATTATTGGATCAGGTTATTTTAATGGCCATGCATATCATTTCTATTCAACTGAAAAAGAAAATCCCCATCTTTACGTCAGCTGGCACTCCACACGCAGGTGTGATGGCTGTCCTACTCTTGTTAGCCTTGAGATTGTGTAATATGTTCCGACCTCCCGGCAGAGATGGATATGAAGCAGGAGAAATAGAATCTGAACGAACTCCGTTGCTTTCTCAAAAAGACGATGACAGCTCAAGCTGGGGTTCATCTTATGATTCCAATTCACATGAAGAGGAGGATCTGGAAAAGTGGCTTGCAGTAAATTGTATAGAAGGAAAATCAGTGGCAGAAGGGGAAAATCTGCGCCGTCTTTGTGTCATTTGCTTCGATGCCCCGAGGGACTGCTTCTTTCTTCCATGTGGCCACTGTGCTGCTTGTTTTACCTGTGGAACAAGGTACTTATAAACTGCCTTAGTTGTTCGTGATAGGAATCAGGAATTGATGGGTTTCATTTAAATTTCACTGTCATGACTTCAAACATTCCTGTACATATCTGAATGCAATTTCTTTGGAATTAGAGGAATATGATACGGAGTACATTTTTTACACTGCAGGATAGCTGAAGAGGTTGGCGCTTGCCCCATATGTCGTAGGAGCCTGAAGAAAGTGAGGAAGATATTTACAGTTTGAGCAGTATGAGCATTACCTGCAGACTCTCTCTGTCAACGTAAACCTTTTCTACGATCCACAGAATACATTTTTTTTCTGTTTCGTGGATTCAATTCATACAGCTTTTGTACAAAGAGATAGTTCCATGTAGGATTGTGTAAGAACATTGCTGGAAATAGTGATGATTTGACAATCAGATTAGCTCTTGCTGAATAGTCATGCATTGATCATCAGACATTATGCGACCTCTCCAATTAACGCAGCGTATAGCCCTGCATTTCCCCATGCATTAAAAATTAAATCAAGCGGTCTCTTATAGAACTGAATCGCTGGAACTTTCTGGCCAAATGTAAACTCAATCCAACGATCAGATAAAAGATTAAAGGGTTCTTATCAGATTATGTGTTCTTATTTTCTTCTTATTCGTGATTATATTTGCTTTGAGATTTCTTTTTTCTTTTTATCAGCAGCATTGATGGAACTTCGTGGGCTATTAGAAACTTGACTATGAATTTCGCACATTTGTATATAGTTGAGATTAAAATTATGTAAATTGCAATATTAGCATTCTCCATAAGGAATTATCAAAATGGATGAGGTTACATCAATTTTCGTAATGTTAACGCCAGCCGGTAACGATAGATAACGAATAAATTAAATAGTTAGAAAAATACTATTCACTTCAAATACTAATTAGAAATATAGAAAAATATTCACTTCAAATAGAAAAAACTAGAAAAAAATAATAATACAAAAGGAAAAAAAATAGAAAAAAACATAAACCCTAAGTTAAAAAAACCAAGAATTAAAAATAACTACAAAAAATATTTATTTTTTCAAAAAAAACATTCGCATCAGATACCGATAGCAAAATATAATTAAGTTTGTTATAAGTTAAAACTCTCAACAATCAAAAACACCATAATTCAAAAAAGACTCTCATAATACTTAGTTTTTATTCATTTAAGTATCGCTTGTTAAAAGACAATTACAACCTTTTATATAGAAAAACCTAATAACACAAAATAGAAAAAAAAAATAAAACTTTCAAACTGAGAAAAATATTTATCTACCCCCAAAAAAATTTCTTGATACCAACTGAGTCAGAATGTAAGGATATTCAAAAAAATCGGTTCATCTATAATATTTGCATTATTTAACATGATTTAATCCTTCAAAGTTAGATTATGTGGACAGTAATAATAGTGGATCAAAAACCTAATAAATAGATATCACAAGTCGGGTGATGAGTTAGTATTTTTGAAATTCGATCAACCTGACCCAACCTATATATCTTTTACTCATTTTTCTTTTTATATTTGATAGTTTATGGAATGAGTATTTATTTTTATTTTATTTTATTTTATTTGAAAATGTTTTGACTCCAAAATTCTTATTAGATTACTTTAAAGTAACAAAAAAAAAAGGTTTGTCTTTTTTTCTAGAGGGGAGGAAGAAGGTAATTATAATTTAATGGCGGTGCAAGGTATGAAAACTAGATATAATATTAAAGGTGTCATAACACCTACAGTCCATGTTGTATGTCCATCTCTAAATACAGACATATGAAGATGAGTAATATAAGCCTAACCCATGTATATTTGTAATATCCATAAAAAAAATCTAGCCTAACTTGATATATCCAACCTACTAGAGTCTAAAAAAAACAAATGGGTCGGGTTTACAATTTGAAAAACATCAAAAGTTAAGTTATATAAAATTATAGGCTTAAACTTGTCTCAACTATATCCAAAAACACTCATATCGAGTTGAATGATAATATTAATGTTCGTCATAAGTTAAAACTCTTAAAGACCAAAAACATCATAATTACGAAGAGACTCCTAAACTATGTAATTTTATTCATCCTCATCTCACTTGTCAAAAGGTTATTACAATTCTTTGTGTATACTAGCTAGCTTGTTGGCCCGCACTACACTGCTATTCCAAGAAAAAAAATTAAGCGCAAATAAAAAATGTCTAGGCATTGGTAACGTGTATCCTAAAAAAAGTTTTAACCATGAATTGAACGATATTTTTATCTAATATTGAGATAAAAAAACATTTGATCTATCTAGGTTAACCTGTGAAATTCATTGGGATAATCTTGGAAAACAAATTTGTAAAGTTCAATCCTAAATCAACTCAACGTTAGATGACAAAATCAGTAAGAAACAAAATTTTATATAAAAAAAAAAACTTAAGTGAACTCGAGTCAACCAAGCAAACTCTCAACACAAGTCTTGCTAGTCATCAGACTCAATAAATTTTTTATCCCAAATATTATTTTTCATTTAATTATATGACAATAAAGAGCATGATAATTTTTTTGTATGAAGCATTTTTTAAAGTAAAAAAAAAACATGACAGGTACGTGAGGACTTAGACAACAAAACTAGATTATTGATAATAATTCGTGAAATTATATTCTTTTAGAATTGAATTAAATAAAAATATATATATTATCAATAACAAAGAATGAAATTATATTTTTATTTAAATTAAGAGATATAAAAAAGCATTAAACTAAAAAAAAAACAAATAATAGTCTAGATATTGCGAATTAACCCGTTAAGTCTATGATTCAGCTTATAAAATCAATCAACTCAATGATTCTTTTTATATCAATTTTGTTAACCTAAATATAAAAAATAAATAAAAATTAAAAGGAGCCCAAACATGTAGTTCTAATGGCCAAATATGCCTGGTCATTAAAAAAAAAAACCCAACATTTCTCGGCATTAAAAAAACAGCCACGAGGGCTTTCCAGCTCAACCTGTATACTTGGCTGTCTGAAATATTTCTAATTTCTTGGTTGCCCACTCTATTTTTTTTAAAAAGTGTACAACATCCATTTTTCAGACTTTTCATGTAATGAAATCATTTTATTGCCTCCTAGCTCGCACCAAGGACTTTCTTTTATATATATATATATATGTGATTTCACATAATGTTTTCCTTCTTGTGCTGGATTATTGTTACTACGTCGTTTTAGCTTTTAAAAAACCTGTGTCCGCACAGAATCTCGTTACTCTCTTTACCCTCCCTCCTGTGTGTTAAAATTGTTAGGTCAGAGGAGTTGAGCGTCCTGGATGTTTTCCACTTGTTAGGGATGGGAAGATAAACATGTACGCAAGAGGATTGCATTTATTTTTTCCAATGCATTCCACGTTTAGGTGGAAATGGTTCGACCAATTCTTGAATTAAGAATGCACAGCGCACAGCTAAGGCTACTTTCTACATAATTCTGGCAGCCGAAAGTCACCGCATAAACCTTGACAAACCTACGTGCGGCATCAAAAAATCTAAAAAACAGTTTAAAAAATCAAAATCAAACTGAATCCAAAACAATCTCGCAGTTACATCTTTCTCCTCAGGCAAGGAGAAGAAAAAAAAATACTTAGGTGAAAGTCTACTCATGAAAAACATCGATTTCAACCATTTTTGTGGTCGAAATCGCCATCAATGAATTTTTTTTTCTCTACACTGGAATTTACCGATTATCTCTCTCTCCTCTTAAAAAAAATGAGTAAAAAATAAGATAAATAAACTTTGACACCAATTTTGAATTTCTAATAACTAAAGGGACCGATCACATGTAAATAAAAAATGATAGGGGATCAAAATAGTTTTTTTACATGAAATTCAAAATCACTATCTATTTTGTCTGCTCTTTTTACTTTAGATCTCTTTTTTTCAATCCAATACTCTCTTAGAAAAAATAATATGCAATTAAATGCTAATTTGAACTTAAAAGAGCTCACTTGTTCAGAAACAATTAAAGATCAAACTAAAAATTTAAAGAAAAAAAATTATATTATTTCAATCCATAGTAATATGTGAAAGAGTTAATAATGCATCTTCATCTATAAAAACACCACTCGGTTTAGTTTTTGTTTATATATATAATCCTAATAATATTGATCAGAGAAATAAAAAAATAGAAAAACAACTCCTTTCAAATAAGAAAACTAGAATAACCTAATAATACAAAAAAAACAATTATTAAATTGAAAAAATGATAACTAAAAAAATATTTATTTTTTCAAAAAAATCCTGATCAAATATAGTTATGAAAATTAAAAAATACATCTCTAAGTTTTCAAGTATAGATAGAAGTTACATAAAGATTTATAGAATGTAAAATTATTTTTTCATTAGAGAACTAGAATTGCATGTCTGGTAGAATTCCAACTAGTTATTCAACTCATGCTTTATTGTTGGTTGGATATTTTTTTTTTGATAAAAAAATATTAAATATGCAAGCTTTCCAACGTGTTTTTTACATAAAAAATCTCAAGTTTAAATCAAAAACTTTATACACACATTAAATAAATCAAAAATCATTTGAGTCTAGATGAAAAAAATTAACCACCAATGATAACTAAAAACAAAATTAAAAAAATTAAGAGATAGATGTAGATCAAGATATTTGATCTTGTAGCACGAGCAATTTACCGATCATGTTTAATGAATTTTTTAATTAAAATTAATTTTTTTATTCAATCAAGTGATGATAAAATAGACAAGCACATGAAATTTATTGAAAACAACTAAAAGAAAAAAAATCATATAAGATTATACATATTAGAAATATTATCCAAAAAAAATTATTGTTAAAAATAAATCTCATCTATATAAAACATAAAAAAAATATACAAATCAGAATAATATTTGTAAAAATTAAATATATACAAAATAATTAACAACTATTATTTAAAAATGTTAAACTATCAAAATAAAAAATCAAATAGAGTAGTATTAATTGAAATAAATATTAAAAAAAAAGATATATTTTTTTGTTAAAAAAAATGCAAATAAAAAAAAAGTCAAGCGCTCTTACCAAACAAAAGTAGCTAACCCATTCAAAAAGTGCAGCATGCAGGCCTTCAATGGCAGGCCCACATGCATGGGCCTTATTTTTAAGAAAACCTAATGTTGTCAAAACTTATATTTTTTGGGAAAAAAAAAAAAGACAAGTCAGATAACACATAATCTGTATTTGTCCTGATTCTAACCATTATTGTGACCTAAAAATTAGACCTTCTAGTTTTTTTACATAAAAACTCAATTTTCAACCCTTTTTTATCCAAAATATCTGGAAAACACCATAGATACCTTGATAAACCAATTAATGGCCTTAAGAAACGAAAAAACACATAAAAACTCAAAATCAACTCGAAATAAATAATCTTTTCGAGCTCAAATATGTTTTTAAGCAATTTTATAGTGAAAAAACACTTAAGTGGAACTCTCATCACCAAATAAAACTCATTGAAATCAAGATTAACTATATTGGTGATTGGAATCGATATCAACAATGATTTTCTCTCTATATTGCTGGAATGCGAGGACTCTCTCTCTTGTATCAAACTAGGAGCTTAAAAATAATAAAAATGAATTTTTGGAGTAAAATTGATTTTTTTCTGAAATTTTG
>Ga0325402_1004387_pt1 | contig 12977 bp, 8 predicted proteins | sample PopdelMetagenome_22_FD_207212 | JGI IMG/M metagenome (GOLD analysis project Ga0325402, IMG submission 207212) | Populus deltoides microbial communities from Bellville, Georgia, United States - Xylem-PdKOR-R3 | ecosystem: Host-associated > Plants > Phyllosphere > Stem > Wood/Secondary xylem... | reverse complement strand
TTTTTTTTTGTCTCCTCCCTTTTATTGTGTGTGAGATAACCATCTATCCATCTATTTATAAGCAAAATGATTTGAATTTTTCCTCCCAATTGCTTGGTTCCCAAGCAACTTAAATTTCTGGTTCTTTATTTTTTTTCCTTTTCACTTTTGGTCCCTTTGCCCATTTATTATATATAGTTTTTATTTTTCTTAATATTTTTGTATTTTGATTTAAAAAAACAATATTGATGTCGATTCAACAAGAAGAATTAATAAATGATTTTGAAATATATGCGTTAATAGGTGAACGCGTCAAAAACAAATTTTTGAATTTTGAATTCTTTTGAAAAGACTTTGAAAAGGACGCAAATACATTAAGAACATTTTTTTTTTGTATTTTTTCGTATTTAAAAATTATTTAGAAAGTAAAGGGTTAAAAATTGGAATATGACAACTGTTTCCTCATGTTCATTGTCATTGGCCAGAAGAGCATTCAATTTCTCCATTTTTGGACATTCCCCAGCATAGTGCGGTCTCCCACATATAAAACAGCCAACATCCGGCTTGGTTTCTTTCGTTGATGCATCTGTTTGCTTAGCTTTACCCTTGTCAGTGAAAGGCTTAAATCCTCCCCCACCAAAACTTATTTTTCTTCCTATTTTCATCCATTTTATCCTTAGTCTTAAATTTTAAACGGACAATAACAGACTCATCTCGAGTCACTATCTTGAAATCAACCAAAATTTTGTGACAACAATGGTAGAAGATAAATCTTTAACTTTATGCCTTTGCAATTCAGCCTAAGCCCAACGCTGCAATCTCGACATAAAATTGAACAACTTATCCTCTTCAAACATGTTCTCAATATCCGATATCAAAAAATTGAAATCTTTGACATATCCCTCACCGAGTTGTCCCGCTTTAGTTTCTTCAAATCCTCCTTATCTAGCCAGGACATGTTGTTCAATAAGAACTGTTCTTTCAGTTCTTGCTTCAAACGATCCCAAGTCATAATCTTAGGACACCTGTGTTCATATCCTTTTTTATTCGAGTTCTCCACTACAACTTTGCATCACCTGACAAATACATTGTTGTGATGTTTTCCTGTTCATCAGCCCTAATTTTAGCCATACTAAAGCATTATTCCATGTCCCAAAGAAAGTTTCTCAATTCCTTGAAACTTTTCGCACCACCAAATAACTTTGGCTCTAGTAGTTTTGGTTTGGATGAGCTATCACCCCTAGGGACATTCACTACTACCCTCTTTAAAAAAACAATCTCATCCTCAAGAACTTGCATTTTGTGACTTACTCATGCCGCAAGATCCACATATTACCCAGCAGACCTTTCTGTCATTTCAACAGTGTATACAAGTCTGTCATTTATGGATTGGTCTTTGTTTTCATCTATGGGACTCAAAACATTCTTGAGATGAGTCTCTCTCAAACTATCTCCATACTTGATGGCATTAGACATCAAACCAACAATTTCCAAAACAAAACGAACCGACACTCTAATACCACTTGACACAAGGACAAAATTTCCAACACAATTTTGATCCAGCACAACAGTCTTATCCAACATAAGACTCAATTTATCTCACAATCTTAACTCCTGTTTGGCCTATAAACTAAAGTGTTTTACACACCCAAAGAGGCTTTCCTTAAAGTCCAGCAAGTTATAGACTAACTACATCAACACAAGTTTAGAAATAAGAATCACAATCACAATTTACAGGGAAAAAAAAAAATCAATCTTTATTAATACCAATAACAAAGGATACACAAAACTCATTGCATGCAATGCATAATTCTCTTGCATGTCAAACAACTCTAGCCTCTATTTATTACAAAAGAATATAGAAGTTACATAGAAAACTATCCGTAGATAGATCTAACCAAATCTAGACAATTGTCTAAAAACAGTACCTACCAAAAATTGTCTCTAACTACCCACTGTTGTAACTTCTCTTGATCCGCCACTTGACAGACCATCAAACCAATCAATTGTGTTCACACGAACCCGTTATGCACTGTTGTCAAATCTATCATTGTCCACGCATGCTGCTGCTACTACCCATACACATTACCAAGATTCCAACAGTGTTTTTGCTGATGCGCCCATACACCTAGACCTGTGACAATTACCATCTTGGTCTAGAATGTGCTCCAAGAACCACCATCATGAGATTGAAACAAAGTTTATCATGGTGCAACCATGTTAAGGGGTAAAGCAACAAAATCTAAACATCCAATGAAGTAGTTCTATGCAAAGCAAGACTAGAGGTTTCAAGTTTCATTTATGGACAAAGTCATGAAACTCCATTTGTGAGACTCGAGGTTGAAGTTCTATATTTCTATGATTTGGTTTTTGATAACAGATAGATGGTATAATTTACAATCTCAGTCATGATACTAATCTTGTCGAGGAATCAATACAAAACTTTAAAAGACGTTCCTAGGAAAAAATTGGATGGGAGGTGGCATGCAGGAGGAAACATAAATACACCAAATGAACTGGGGAGAGGGTAGATTGAAAGGCCTGTAATTTTCTGCTTTAATTAATCATATATTATCGGTTTTGCTTAAACAAAAAAGAGTACCAAAATCCTCGTTTTTTCAATTGCATCTTTTCTGTCAGAGTAATAATAGTACAGATTGTTCGCATTAACAACCTAATACATGTTTGTAAATAGTACACAAAAGGGCATCAACCTACGCTACAGGATCAGATTGTCACGGAATGAGTGAATGGAAAATGCTGATACAAAGCAAATGCTAACCAAAGTCAGGAAGATAATGATATAATCTAAGCTAATGTTTCGTGGTGACAGTAGATGCTGCAAACTTGCTGGAAAGCTATATGATCCCAGAAATGTTAGAGCTCAGTTGACTTTGAAGAAATCTCCACCAACCATAAATTTATCCTCCCCGACAACTGATACTCCTGCGCAGCTACCTTCATAAATATAGTATCAAGGGCATTTTCTTTGTACATAAGACACCCCATGCTCTTCATACCTGTCAATTCCGCATGCTTATATTTGAGGATGATATATTTGTTCAAACTTGAATTCGTATAGCTTAATCTAAAATTTAAATTCTGGAAATCTTAGGAAAAAAGGAGCAAAACTTGAAAATATGCTCCTTGAACCTCAGTAATTAACTGCATCCATATAACAGAGAGTTCTGAAAGATGAAACTTACTCAGACTTGGAGAACCACGTCTGCTGGAATGAACCAAGAGATGCCAGTATACTACCTCCTATCCATACACTGCTCAAATAATCATTTGAAAAACAACCATTTATTTATAAAAACGGATTCTAAAGAAATTATTCAAAAAAAGGACTTGTCAGCTAGAGAAATATCACAGTTAATTAAACTTGAAAAGCTTCACAACATAAAGAAACTATCAGCTCTTCTACCATGTGTTTGTACATGAAAGAATATGTGGCGAACACTACAAACAATATCAACTAAACACATGGCAATCACCAAATCATACTTTAAATGAATGGTAATAAGCTGACTTTAGACTGCCAAGACAATACCATCTTTGTTTCTCACAAAGATGAGAACTAATACATCAAAGCACCATACATTGGAATAAACTGACTGAAGGAATTACTCCTCAAAGTTTCAAGTTTGCAGTGAGTTTTCCACCACTACTGTCTGCGCTCTTTGGAATATCTGGCTATCCACAACATTCAATTATTGAGTTATTAGACTTATCTTTGTTTCTAAATTCATCTTCAGGATTCTCAATACTTCAACACATCTATCTCTAATGCAAACCCCCAAAACCATTTTTCAGTTGTCAACCACCTTACAAATAATGAGAATGCATTAATGTTTAGTTCACATTTTTTTTTTGCCAATACAATATACACTAGAAGCCACTAGATACCAAGATACCATGATTGTTTGGGGTTAAGCAAGTTAATCAAACCTGAATCTCCTTTCAGTTGCATTTCCACTAGCCAGCACTTTAACTCTGGCGGCTTGAGGAGACTCCTGCACATGGATGAATGATCATTCCATTATTTTGTAACTTAGTCTGAAACAGAAGTTCCTGTGTTCTTTCTTTTTGAACTGCGGAAACAGAAGTTTGTTCTCATATGAAATTTGTATTCATATCTAGATGATTTCTGATAAGAATAGTTCTATCATGCAAATATTAATGCATTATCAGTCTCAACAAAAAAAAGTGCATGCACACAGAAGCGTGACAAAGGGCTACAGTAATACAATGAGCTTTCCATACTATTGGCACCAAATAATAGAATTGCAAGTAAAAATGCTGCATTCCAAGTGTATGATGGTATGGAACTGATAGTGTAAGGCATGGTAAAGTTTTGCCTTATTACTTCAGGTCACTGAATACTAAAAATATGTTGTAAGTAAAGCGAGATGGTTGAGATGATAAATCTAGTGTTGAAGTCTTGAAATGAAGAAAGCTAAAAAAGGATTCCCAATGATTTCAAAGGGTAAAAAACAAATCAAGTTTTCAGCCAAAAAAGTACCTCAAGCAAATCTTTCTCAAGTCGTTCCTTCAACTGTTGCATTGATGCTGTTCCTCCAGCAAGCTAAATCAAACAGTAAAGAACAGGAACCACATCAACATTGAAATTTTAAACAAATCTAGTGAACTAAAATCCATGTATTTCTTCCTTTATTTCTTTTTCTCATTGAAGAAATTCATCGAACTAACACTATGATATGATAATCTGCCATTATAATCAGTTATCATGCCATCGACACATTTTGCTAGTTATTTTCTTTTAACATTACAATCAGAGTTGATAATGAGCTTGTTCACTTTACCAGTATACTACTAAACAGTTCTCTTCGGATATCAACATCACACTTATTAATGCTTTCAATAGCCTGCAAACATTGAGAAAGAACTACTTATATAGAAGTGATAGAAGGTAACTCGTTATTTTTAAGTTCAACAAAAAATTTGTTATGTAAAAAAGTAAATTTACCATTTGTGGCAAACCACGAGCACTAGAAGCAATCTCCACAAAATTATCCATACCAGGAATTGTCTGATATTAGTCACAAAACAATTTGTTGTATGTGAACACAGGCTGAAGATTTTCACCAATGAAATACCAGTTTGACTTACAATACACAAACCAATTGCACTCCACAGAAAAATCAATAACTCATGAATATTTCATATGAACATCAGATTCACAAGTACTAAGAAAAGGATAATAATTAGTTAAATATACAAATTAAATGATCATTGAAGTGTGTTTATGTTTAACAAAATTATAATTTAAAGCACAAGAAGCATCAAAATTCAGGAAGAGACAAGATTTCAAGAATACTTCCTAAGATATTCTGAAAAGACCCATTCAATAACCACAAAAAGAAACAAAGTTAAATGAAAAAATAGTTATGGTAAAGATACACCAAACATATAAAAGAAGTGACCCTGAATTGTAAACATTTTATCCACTTTATTTTGGAAAATCCTGAAATTCTTGCCCTCCATGAATTTGTAACATGTACTTGTGGCGGTAAAAAAGAAAGTGAGCATAGACTTTTTAAAATTGCCCTCCATTGATGCAGTTAAAAGAAGAAAATAGCAGTACTTGGAGAAAATTATAGCAACTGACACGTTGTCCCATGGAGTGAATAAACAAATGGACAATATTGAATTGCATGGGACTTACTGGCCCCCCTCCCAAAAAAAAAAAAAACAAAAACAAAAACAAAAAGTGAAAATATTGCAGTTACAGAAGATGCAATGAACAGAACATTGAAGAGGGATTGTGAGTATTTGTTGAGCCATGAACCTGAACCAAGGATGGATTGAATAGAATATCTGGAATCTTGAATCTATCAGCTCCAATTTCAATTGTCCTGTTTGCATTTAAGAGCAGAAGTTCAGATAGAAAAACACGGTATTCAATTTCTAAATGTAAAAAGCAAACCAAACAGCATTCAAACTGGATAATATTGAATTGCATGGGACTTACTGGCCGTCAGGAAGCTCATATGGAGTCATTGGAATGTTTGAGTATGAACTTTCTGAATTTGTAGAGGAAAGAAAAAGAAACAGAAAGGTTAGCATAAATGAATGCTTGTAACACTACACTCAATACAAATTACAACTTGTTATATGTGATATATCAAGGGTGCAACCAACATAATTATGCAAGAGATTCAGTTTAGAAATAAACAGCATGATTGTCATGATCTGTCATGGAAATCATTCAGTCATCGTCATGAATTGGTTGAGAAGGCGTGTCCCTTGGCTTCTAAAGTTTGCACATTTTCTGGTATTCTATTTCACCAATTTTGAAAATGTTAAGCAACTCTGTCAGTACTTCTGAAAAAGAAAGGTTCTTTCGGAACTTTGGGATGTATTGAGAAGTAGAAGCTTTGATAGAAATTTGGAGCAGGTTTTACAGTACAAGTTTCATTTGCTTTATTAATTCAACATCACCAGTGCTCCGACACCTCAAAGGAAATAAGGTCACATTTTGTGTGGGAACAAACAGATATTGGTGGTAAATCTGATGCCTTGAATTAAATGAACCGCAACATTAATGAAAGTTGACAGCAGCTCTAATTTTTTCAAACTACAAGAAAAAGACAAATTGGTTGCACCACAAACCATATCCACATACAAAAAATATATACAATCCAGAAATTCTGTTAAGTAGATCATGCGATCTTAACAGATAAAACCTACAAGTATTCAATCATTGCAATTACAACATGAAGGAATACACACCATCATATGGTGTATCTGGGGCTCGACACACACATTCCTTGATATCACTTGCAATCACTCTCTGTTTCCAAAACAAACAATCAGATATAAAAAGATTCTCAACTTCACAGGGAGGAAAATTGTCTAGCCAATCACAGACCTGAGAGTAGAGTCTATAGCTTTCAGTTGTACTTGGAAAATCAAGATCTACCGTCTACGGCATTCAAAAAAATGAAAGAGGTCTCAATGGCATATATTAAAAAAAAATCCAAGTGAACAAAATGCAACTATGGAAATTAGATCTGAATCACAAAACAAAAGAAATGTTGTGGAAAAAGGAATTGTCATCACAACAGGTAACAACCCAAAACAATTTCCAGTGACATTTAAAAATTACCTGAAACACACCCAGCTGTATTTCCTTTCTTTTGAAAGAGTACCTTGGTTTTATCTGCATAGCCAAATAAAAAGATTACTTTGAAAAGAAAAAAGAGCATGTTTTAGTTAGTTCTGACAAAACAACTAGGCCTGAAACACACAAATTCATTCCTATACTCACTCACCATGACACCTTTGCTCTCCAAGCTTTTCAGCAAGCAATCAGTAAGAAGTTCTCCTCCAATAGGAGAAGAGGCCACTGCCTATAATAACAAAAGCAATGAAAAGAAAAGGGCTGTCAGTTTGTCATGGGCAGATAACTCGGCATTAGACCTTTGAGATATTAACAGGGGCATGATCCTAGCCAAATTTTATTGTTTTAAAATTTTTAGGAAAGAGGAAGAGAGCAGCACTAAATCTACTGCTGGCAAATGATTGGTGAAAGAGGTTGATAGTTTTTAATAAAGTTCCAATTAAGAGTTTCCTCCAGCAGTTATTCAACAGGCTTGGAGTGCTTTCTTGCTTGGAGTCCCTTTTCCTTTATCTTTTAGGAGCATGTCTCATTCCCAAAGCAATTCTTCTAAATGCTTCTTTTCTAATGAATTTCTAGACTTTCTCCAACAAAAACAAAAATATCAAAGGAACTATTTCTTTTACTGCTTGACAACCACAAATTCCAATCAAAGATATCAATAGTGTTATCTCTTGGGATGCTGAAGACAGATTATTTCTGCAGATATCTGGCAGTTTAGGGACAAATTCATAATGTTTGATAGGATGCAAAGGAATGATCAAGAGAAAAACTGAAGGAGATACCTCCATACTCACATGCAAGCACAGTGACTCTAAAACATTTCACAAATTCTCAGTTCATTTTGAAGGGATTTCATGCTGGTCTTTCAAATCCCTCCAAATTTGATAATTTCCAATGGAACTATCCATTATCTTCCAATGAAAATTGAACATGTCAAGATTCCAGAATTTTACTAATGATTTAAGTTAAGATATTTCAACAGAATTAAAAATAAAATAAAATTACAAACATGTACAAAATGCAAGACTGATATCGATTGGTTTATTATTGAAAATTTAATGACAGACACCATAGCCAAAGCAATTATTTGCAAGTAACATATGCCACTTGATCAGGCAAAGAGCAGTACCTTTTGAAGAACATAACCATCATGGACTGGGGCAATTGTAGTTGATCCTCCACCACTGGCACAGATACCATTTTTTTCAGCATTATATTCAGCAAAAAATCCAGCAAAAAGTTTAGCAAAAAGAAGGCAAATAGAATGTAAGGAAAATAATGGGCACATCATAATCAGTTATTGCAAATAAGATGGTTCTAGAAGCAATCTTCAAACAACCAAATATGTTAACATCCATGTTGTAGTCTTAAAACATTGATTAGAGCCAGCATCAATCTAAGGAGATAAATTGCCAATTAATACCATAGAATATTTCAATCTTCTAGGTTTAGCACGTTGCTATCAACTTTTCATGGTGAGGAGAGCACCAATTTCAAATTATGTTATCCACCATAGTCACAACTTTAATGTTCTAAGTTTTAGCATAGAGCTCATGGATGAAAAACGCACCAGTTCCAAACTGTTTTTTCTTTTACAAATGCCATTGCATCCTCACATTATAAAGTTAAAAGCAAGTTTGTTTCCTTGTGTTTTGTTCCTTTTCACTAAATGTGCATGGCAAGAAATACATTGTGGAGATAAGGGACAAAGTGGTTACCTCAACTAAAATAGTGTAAGTAGTAAGAAGATTGAACTTAAGTGCAAAATAAATGCAGAAAAGCACTGACACTGCCAGTTGAAGACGTTATACACTCATGACTCGACAATTATATAACTCCTACCCATCAACAACTAGCGAGGTAGCACGTCCTGATGCAAAAGATGTTAGAACCTGGCAGCAAGAAGAACTTGAGTCACACCAAATTGAATGAGATTCTCCAATCATATTAAAAAAAATTGAGGTGCAAGTTGGAGAGGTAGGCATAAGATGGAACAGGGACATACAGCATTCTTGGCCAAAAATAATGCAGGAACATTGTACTTTTCAAAAATAAGCTCTGCTGTCCTGTCAATTATGCAACAACCCAACCATAATCAGCAAACATCAAAGCAGCATGATGAAATAAGCTGAAACCAAGAAGTTTAGTTAAATTTAAATAACACAAACTGAAATTAACTTCAAGCAATGAATAATTTCAATAACACAAACAAATAATATTTTTATGAAGATTCATTACCCGCACAAAAACAAGCTAAAGAATAATTATTTAAGGCCAAGATCACAAAAAAAGTTAACTTCAAGCAAAGAAATAATGTCAATCTAAACAACTGACGAACAAAGCCTTGCAGGACAGGAAGTAACTTGCATCACTTAGAAACAAGGAATAAATCATATGATTACCATGGCAACCATAAGTGAAGAACATATTGCAAAACTAGGAGCTTTTTCCTCCTTCCTTCCTTTGTGAATAAATCACACTATTTAATTATTTCTAATTTCCAGAGAATGACCTTGATAAAACTTCATAGTCCATACCATAAGATTAGTAGTATTCAACTAATCAATGGCATTAGTAGTCGTCATTCTCATAGAATCTCAACAAGCAAGAAATCATTTATTGGATCAAGAGGGTTACTTCCAGCTAATGTACAGAGATAACAGATGCAGCTGGCATTAAAGTAGAGAATATCATGCATTGCCAGCTTACCTTTCTCTCTGTTGTTGACTGTTGGATGAAGGTTCTGCAAGTAGCATCGGGTGCTCCTTTGGGTCAATCAATAGACACTCTCTAAAGACAGTAAAATTCTAGATATAGAGATATTACAGAATAAAAGAAAAAAAAATTATCTTTTTTTTTTTTTTGTTAATGAAATCAGGGTGTTTGATAATGAATCTTACCTGAAAGCATGATTCCATATGCTGTCAACCATATCCCAGTCAGCAACGATCCCATCCTTAAAAGGTGATAACACCTGATGGAAAAAACCTGAATTTATTACATAGCCTAAACAAATCCCGTCTAGTCTCTCAAAAACATGACAAGAAAAAAACTAGAAAACTGACCTCCATATGGTCTCGACGAAACCCTAAAGCCTGAGATCCTACATATAACTTACATTTGCTTGTAGTGTCATCAACGTCCATTTGATCCGTCGACCCAACAACCTGAATAACATGTACCAAGAAAACCAGTAAAACAAGGAAAAATTATAATAATAACAGTCTTCAAACCCTAGCTGATAGTCACAGGCATTTTGCCAATTTCGAAATTCCAAACAGGAATTCCTTGTTTCTAAAGCAAATTAAAAAAAAAAGGTTAAAATGCTGTTAATGTAGGATAAATAATATGCGAGAGAGAAAGAGAATAACAGAAGGAAAGACGGCCTTCGGTGCGTCCTCGCCGGCATAACCAGCTTTGCAAGTGTGTGAGCCCAAGTCAATGACTATAGCCGATACTTCATCTGTTTTCACCAACAGAACAAAACGAAAAAACTTATAAGAAACAATTTCCAAGACAAACGTAAAGTATTGTAGAGTAGAGTAGTTAGGGTTTTTTAAACTCACCACCACCGTACATGATTGCTTGTAAATTTTCAAGAACGAGTGAGTGAATTTCTCAGGTTAGGGTTTTAGAAAGAACATAGGCTCTGAGGGAGTTGTTAGCCGGTCACGAGGACTTGGGTCCGGATTTGGTTTGGTCTGGTTTCTAGCCCGATTTTGCCCAGACCATGAGATGGACTGACTACGTGCTTAAAGCACGTCCGTCCCTTCACCCTTATTCTTTCTCTCGGCATCTTGCTTAACCAAATTATTTAAGTTTTTTTTTTTTTTTTTTTTTGATAAGCTGGGATGTCCGGGTCAGTTTACGTACATCACGATTAATTTTTGGATTCATTAAACACCCTGCAAGCTCAATAAACAGGTAAAACATCGCGAGAATGGCAGGCGTGTACACTAAGGTTCGAACCTAGGGTGCAGAGACAGGGAATTCTCTGCTAGGACCGCTAGGCCACAAACCTTAAGTGCATTATTTAAGTTTTTTTAAAAGTACAAGTTATTGGTTTAATTGATTTAATTGAAAATTTTTAATAATATAAAAAAGTAATAATATAGTAATAATAAAAAAAGATAAAAAAACAGTATAAAAAAAAAGTAAACAAAACTAGATCTGAATCTATCTAAAACAACCTAATACTAACCTGAAGGTAAATCGCAAAAGAAAATAAAGCAGAACTCGTTAAATCATGGACTCGGATTCAAAAAAAAAGCTTAACAATTTGATTTTGAAGGATGAAAAAAATATTAATAAAGAAAACTTACAAGGGTGCAGAGGTAGGGAATTCTCTGCTATGACCGCTAGGCCACGAACCTTAAGTGCATTATTTAAGTTTTTTTAAAAGTACAAGTTATTGGTTTAATTGATTTAATTGAAAATTTTTAATAATATAAAAAATTAATAATATAGTAATAATAAAAAAGATAAAGACAGTATCGAAAAAAGATAAAAAAAACTAGATCTGAATCTATCTAAAACAACCTAATACTAACCTAAAGCTAAATCGCAAAAGAAAATAAAGCAGAACTCGTTAAATCATGGATTCGGATTCAATAAAAAAGCTTAACAATTTGATTTTGAAGGATGAAAAAAATATTAATAAAGAAAACTTGCAAAAGTTAAAAAAAACAACAACAAAAAGAATGAGTATAAAATTTTAGAGAAAAAACCCTAACAATGATAAAATTAAAAAAAAATTCAAAACAAAATAAATAACAATTAAAAGAATGAGTTATTTATAGATTAAAAAATGATAGGGTGTTAAAATTGAAAATATTGTTGAGAGATTATTTGTAGAATAAAAAAAACATCATTTTAAAAAAAAAAACAAGCAAACTCAGATGAACCTCTTAAACCTGGTATAATATCTAAAACTCACAACCCATGAAATTTTAGACCCGAGTTCAATTAAGAAACTCAATTATAAATAAATTTAATTTTGAATGATGAAATGTAAAAAAAAAACTCGCAAAAGGAAAAAATAACAACAAAAAGAATGAGGATAAAATTTAATAGAAAAAAGCACAAGGAGGATGAAAATTTTTTAAAAAAATTAAAATGATCATAAACAAAATAAATAGCAATTAACTAAATGAGGACTAGTTTTGAAAGATTAAAAAATCATAAGGGGTGAAATTAAAAAATATTTATAACTTGATAGATTATTTGTAGAATAAAAAATGGTAGGGGATGAAACTAAAAAAAAAACTGTAATAAAATCGCAAAAATAAGAAAATAAAATGCCAAAAAAAGATTTTAAAAAATTAGAAAACATCAGCTTGATAAAAAGAAAAAAAATCATGAAAACTTGGATTAACCTTTTAAATTTGGTTTAATCTATAAAACTCACAACTCATAAAATTCTGGATCGAAAAACTCAATTTTGAACAAATTTAATTTTGAATTATGAAATTGGTGAAAAATATTAATAAAAAAACTTGTAAAAAAAAAGGAACAAACAAAACAAGGATAAAATTTAACAGGATAAAAAGTAGGGAGAATAAAATTTGAGAAATATATTAAAAAATAGCAAGGGATAAAATTAAAAACAATGATAACTAAATCACAAAAAATAAAAAAACAATTATAACTAAATCACAAAAAATAAAAAAAAATAGATAAAAAGTATGTAATATCCTCAACAATTTACAAATCAAATATAATCAATTAGTCACATCTCTCTATTAGACCAAGAAAATTCAACCAATTATATATATAGATATCAATAATAAATCATGGCATTTTTTTTTAATAAGTTTTCTACAGAGTTTCTTTTATATTTTTATATATCAAG